>Ga0070741_10004775_pt1 | contig 31268 bp, 28 predicted proteins | sample Coa_R1_4_FD_66440 | JGI IMG/M metagenome (GOLD analysis project Ga0070741, IMG submission 66440) | Surface soil microbial communities from Centralia Pennsylvania, which are recovering from an underground coalmine fire - Coalmine... | ecosystem: Environmental > Terrestrial > Soil > Unclassified ... | reverse complement strand
AGTCGGGGCCGTTCGAGTACGTGCCGGGGAGCCATCCGACCGGCCGGCTCGCCGGCGTGCACCCGTGGGCGCCGATGGGCGTCGGGCGCATCTCCGACAAAGAGCTGGCGAAGTTCGTCTCGAGCGACGAGGTGCAGACGTTCACGGCGCCGAAAGGCACGCTGATCTTCTGCAACACGAGCGGCCTCCACCGCGGCGGCTTCGCGGAGGCGAACCCGCGCGTGCTCGCCGCGGCCACGTACTGCTCGCCGGCGTCGCTGCACTCGCTGACGGAGCGGAACTACCGGCTCGCCCCGGGCACGGACACGCACGGGCTCGACCCTGTCGTCCGCTACGCGCTCAGCTGATCAGCCGCTCGATCAGCGCGCGGTACTCGGCGGCCATCGCGTCGCCGTTCGGACCCTGCTCGAGCACCCGGCGGCGCAGCTCCGGGTAGCGCTCGCGCATCTCGGCAATCGCGCCGGCGACGTCGTCTCGGAACCCGATCCCGTAGCGACTCGCCAGCTCGACGATCCCGCCGCCGTCCTCGTGGTAGAGGACGGGCAGGCCGCACTGCGCGCCCTCGACGTGGTGCATTCCCCCCGGCTCCCAGCGGGAGGCCGTGAGGTAGACGTGGCACTGCCGGAGGAGGCCGGCCAGCTCGGCGCCCGTCGCCGGCGGGAAGGTCCGCGCCGCCTGCCACTCCGTCCGCTCGGGCCAACGGCCGATCACCCACAGCTCCGTGTCGGGCAGATCCCCGGCCGCGATCAGCCGGTCGACCTCCTCGTAGACGTCGAAGCCCTTCATCGGGTTGTCCGACCAGTGGTGCGTGACGATGCGCATCGTCGCGCCGGGCTCGAGCTCCGCGCTTCCCTCCGGGCTGAAGACCCGTGGGTCGGCGCCGTTCAGGATCACGGAGTGCGGCCGCGCGCGGTCGAACCAGCGCTCGGCGTGGTAGTCCCGCAGCCAGGCGGAGATGAAGACGGTGTGGTCGGCGACACGGTTCGCCTCCGCGAGCAGCGCGTCGATCTCGTTCGTGCCCTTGCGCAGGTCGCACTCGTTGATCCGGTGCAGGCAGGGCGCGTCCTTCCGGGCGATCTCGTCGGCGCCGAAGACGACGGTGCCGCCGACGCGCGGGTCGACGAGGACGACGCAGGCGGAGTCGCCGCGGAGATCGAACCGAGCGTCGTAGCCGTGCTCATGCAGGTCGCGCGTCGCCTGGTCGAGCCACTGGTTGCCGCCGCCCCAGGCGTGCTCGACCGGCCGCATGTTGAACGAGACGGTCGGCTTCGTCGATCGGCGCCGGAAGGGCATCGCACTATCATCGCCGCGTGCGTGCCTCCGTCGTCCGGCTAACGGCGCACGTCTCGACGCTGCGTGAGCGGATCGAAGGCGAGGGCGTCGAGCGAACGTTGTTCGTCTGCTCGACGCCGCGAACGGGCTCGATGATGCTCGCCGACCTGCTTGCGGACACGGGCCTCGCCGGCCGCGCGGACGAGTTCTTCGGTGAGCCGTTCCGGCAGAGCGTCGTTCCGGGCCTGACGCGACGCGGCTTCGACGAGTACCTCGTCGGCTGCACCGCGAAAACCCAGCGTGGCACGTTCGGCGTAAAGCTGCACTGGGACCAGGTCGAGGTCTTCCTCCACCTGCTGCGCCTGCGGCGCGGGCTCGGCGGGCTGACCGACGCGCAGGTGATCGAGGCCGTGTTCCCCTCGCCGAGCTACGTCTTCCTGACGCGCGAGGACACGCTCGCGCAGGCCGTGTCCTGGTGGAAGGCGATCGGCAGCGGCAAGTGGGTCGACGAGGACTCGCGGGCGGCGGCGCCCGAGTTCGACGCGGAAGGAATCGCGGGCCGCGTGCGCCGGATCGAAGAGCACACCGAGGCGTGGCGCCGCTGGTTCGAGGCGAACTCCGTGGAGCCGCTCGCCGTGACGTACGAGGGGCTGGCCGCTGATCCCGCCGGGACCACGCGTCGCGCGCTGGAGTTCGCCGGCGTCAGCGTCCCGGCGGACTTCCACGTGGAGCCGCGGACCGAGCGCCAGTCGGACTCGGTCAACGCCGACTGGATCCGCCGTTACCGGTCGGGCTCCCAGGAGGCCTCGACCACGTAGCCGTCCGGGTCCCGGCACTTGACGCTGACATAGGCGGGCTCGTCCCACTCCTCGACGATCGGCACGCCGTCCGCGGCGAGTCGCTTGCGCAAGGCGTGCACCGCCTCGGGGCTTTCCAGGCGCTTGCCGAAGTGGAGGAAGCCGGGCAGCCGGATCTCTTCGTCCGTCGGCCCGAGCGCGAGCGAGAAGCCCGCGGCGTCGTAGAGCATCAAGACGTCGCCGTCGTACCGGCGGGACGGCCGGGCGTCGAAGCCGAAGTAGGTCTCGTAGAACCGCCGTGACCGCTCCTGGTCGGTCACCGCGAGCGCGAGGTGCTTCACGTTCGTCCTTTCTTAACCGACGGCGACGACACTATTCGACCGTGGCCGCGACCACACGTATCCGGCGCGTCGGAGCGCCTTTGCGGAGCCTGGCGATCGGCTGGCGGACGCAGTCGTGGCCTGCGCACTCGCGCCTCTTCGTCGCCGGAGACGGCAACCGGTGGGCGATCGCCGACGACGCGTCCGAGATCGCGCGGGTCGCGCGCGGGCTCGGGATCCAGGTCGGGCCCGAACGCTGGATCGCGCGCGTCCGCAACCAGTCCGTCTTCCACACGAGCCAGTTCACGCTGATCGGACTGCCTTTCGAGCGCGCCGGCAACCGGCTCGGCGTCGCGTACCTCCACGGCAGGCCCGGCACGCCGGGCCATCCGGAGTTCGACACGTGCTACGAGACCGTGCAGCGGCGGCACGAGGAGCTCGACCGCGTCCAGGTCTCGAACCGGGCGATGGAGGAGCTCGTGCTCGGGACCGGGATCGAGCCGACGAAGGTCTTCCGGATCCCGATCGGCGTCGACACTGCGCGGTTCCGGCGTCGCGACGAAGCGACGCGCGCGGAGGCGCGGCGAGAGCTCGGGCTGCCGGAGTCGGCTTTCGTCGTCGGGTCGTTCCAGAAGGACGGCGTCGGCTGGGGCGAGGGGCTCGAGCCGAAGCTGATCAAGGGGCCGGACGTGCTCCTCGACGTGTGCGAGCGCCTGGCGCGCGAGGTGCCGGAACTCCTCGTGCTGCTGACCGGACCGGCGCGCGGGTTCGTCGCCGCGGGGCTCTCCCGGCTGGGCATCCCGTTCCACCGCGCGTTGCTCCCCGACCTCGACGCGGTGGCGCGCGCCTACCGCGCTGTCGACGTCTGCCTCGTCACCTCGCGCGACGAGGGTGGGCCGAAGGCGGTGCTGGAAGCCATGGCGACCGGGGTGCCGCTAGTCACCACGCGGGTCGGCCAGGCCGCCGACCTCGTCCGCACGGGAGAGAACGGCTGGCTTTGCGACGTCGAGGACGCCGAAGGGCTCGCAGCGGCATGTGCAGAGGCCGCCCGCGGCGTGGCGCCCGACGTGCTCGACGCGGCCCGCGAGACCGCCGAAGCGTGCTCGTGGGAAGCGCTCGCGCCGCGCTGGGCGGCGCTCTTCCGCGGCTTCGTGGAGCAACGGTGAGGCGCGTCCTCCGGACGGCGATCGGGCTCTCCCGGCCCACACGCGACGAGGTCGCGGTCTTCTACGGGCACCGGCGGATTCCCGAGCAGGGCGCGGCGGTCGAGGGCGGGATGGTGAAGTTCCAGCGGCTGCAGGCGTTCTTCCCGAACCGGCCGCGCGACTTCAACCTGCTCTACCTCGGCTCGAGCTCCTTGCCGGCGGACGAACAGGCCGTGATCCGCCTCGCCATACGCCGCCGCGCTCCCATCCTGCTCAACCAGAACGGCGTCGCCTACCGCGGCTGGGCGGGAGCGAAGACCGACGAGCTGAACGACCGCCTGCGCACCGTCCTCCGGCGAGCCGACCACGTGATCTACCAGAGCGAGTTCTGCAAGCTCGCCGCGGAAGAGTTCCTCGGGTCCGCTCCCGCCGGCTCCGAGATCCTGCACAACGCCGTCGACACCCGCGAGTTCACGCCCGCGGACGAGCCGCCCGCCGGCGGGCCCGTGCTCCTGCTCGCAGGCGACCAGACGCAGCCGTACCGGCTCGGAACCGCGCTGCGAACGCTGGCGTTGCTCCCGGACGTGCGCCTGCTCGTGACGGGGACGCTGATCGAGGACGGTCAGGCGCTCGCGGAGCAGCTCGGAGTCGGCGGCCGCGTCCTCTTCACCGGCCGCTACGCGCAGCGCGATGCACCGTCCGTGTACCGCCGTGCCCACGTGCTGCTCCACCCGAAGGTGAACGACCCCTGCCCGAACGTCGTGCTCGAGGCGCTCGCCTGCGGCCTGCCCGTCGTCCATTCGCAGAGCGGCGGGACGCCGGAGCTGGTCGGCCAGGCGGGAGTCGGCGTCGGGTCGGAGACGACCTGGGAGCAGGACGTGCCCCCCTCCCCGGAGCTGCTCGCCGCGGGGGTCGAGCACGTGCTGGCGCGGCTGGACGAGTTCCGCACGGCCGCGCGGGCGCGCGCCGGGCAGTTCGATTTCGTGGCATGGGTCGAGCGGCACCGGCAGCTGTTCGGGGAGCTGACCGGACTTTGAGGGTCTCGGTCGTGATGCCGGTGCGGAACGGCGAGCGGTTCCTTGCGGAAGCGGTCGAGAGCGTGCTGGCGCAGACCGTCTCCGACCTCGAGCTCGTGATCGTGGACGACGGCTCGACGGACTCGACGCCGCAGCTTCTCGCCGGGATCGCCGACCCGCGCGTGCGCGTGTTCACGCGGGCGCCGGGCGGGCTGGCGGCGGCGATCAACGCCGGCTGCGCGGAAGCGCTCGCCCCGGTGATCGCGCGCATGGACGCCGACGACGTCGCGCTGCCGGACCGGCTCGAGCGCCAGCTCGTGTACCTCGACCGCCATCCGGACGTGGGGCTGCTCGGCGGCGGCATTGTCCTCGTGGACGAGACAGGCCGTGAGTTCGACCGCGAGCCCGCGTCGTTCGCGCCGAATCTCTCCGAGCGGAACGAGCTCGTCCACGGCACGGTCTGCATGCGCGCCGACGCGTTCCGGGCGCTCGGCGGCTACCGGCTCGACCAGGCCGAGGACTACGACCTCTGGCTTCGTTTCGAGGAGCGTTTCGGGATCGCGGCCGTGGCCGATCCCGTGATCCGCTATCGCTTCCATCCCGGCCAGTTCTCGGTGACGAAGCTGGAGCGGCAGGCGCTCGGCGCGCTGTGCGTGCGCGCGGCCGCCCTCGCCCGGCGCGAGGGCCGGAGCGATCCGCTGGCAGGTGTGACGCACCTCGACGAGAAGGTGGCCGGCCGGCTCGGCGTGGCGCCCGGGGAGATTCACCGCGCCGTCGTTGCCGATGCCGTGCACTGGGCCGCGACGCTGACGCGTGTCGGGCGGGACGGCGAGGCCGAGGCTCTTCTCGACCTGGCCGCGTCGCTTCCGGACGCCCCGTCGCGGCGATCGCTCGGCCGGCGGGCGCAGCTCCTGCTGCTCAAGAGGGCGATTCGCCACGGCCGCGTCCGGGAGTTGGCGCGCCGGCTGGGCGCGTGGGCGAGCGCGTGAAGATCCTGCAGGTCTCGACGGCCGACCGCGGCGGCGGAGCAGAAGCGGTGGCGATGGCGCTGCATCGGGGTCTGCGGGGTGCGGGGCACGAGGCGACGTTGGCCGTCGGCCACCGTCGGACCGAGGAGCCGGGCGTCGTCGAGATCGGCGGCGCCGGGTCGCGGCGCCGCCGCGCGCTGACCGATCCCGGCGTGCTGCTCGACGCGGTGCGAGGCCGCGAGGACTTCCGTTTTCCTGCCTCGCGCCACGTGCTGGACCTCGCGCCCTCGCCGCCCGAGATCGTCCATGTCCACAACCTCCACGGCGGCTACTTCGACCTTCGCGTGCTGCCGGAGCTGGCTCGGCGCGCTCGCCTCGTGGCCACGCTCCACGACGCGTGGCTGCTGACCGGCCATTGCGCGCACCCGCTCGACTCCGACGGCTGGCTTCGCGGCTGCGGCAACTGTCCGCACCTCGACACGTACCCGGCGCTGTTCCGAGACGGCACCGCGTTCAACCTCGCTCGCAAGCGCGCGGTCTACGAGCGGCTGGAGCTGACCGTGGTGACGCCGTCACGGTGGCTCATGGACATGGTCGGGCGCTCGGTGCTGGCGACAGCCGCGACCCGGCGGGCGGTGATCCCGAACGGCGTCGACTTCGACGTTTTCCATCCGGCCGGCCGCCCCGAGGGACGTGAGGCGCCCCTGGTCGTCTTCGCTGCGCAGGGCGGGCGCGCCAACGAGTTCAAGGACTTCGGGACGCTCCAGGCGGCGCTCGCGCGCCTCGAGCGGCCGGTCGAGCTCGTCGCGCTCGGAGAACCGCCCGTCCCGCAGGAGGAGGTGGCCGACTGGCTCCGCAAGGCGGATCTCTACGTGCACCCGTCACGCGCGGACACGTTCCCGAGCGGCGTGCTCGAGGCGCTCGCCTGCGGAACCCCGGTGGTTGCGAGCCGGGTCGGCGGCATCGTCGAGCAGGTGACGGAGGAGACCGGCCTCCTCGTCGAGCCCGGCGACCCGGTCGCGCTGGCCGCGGCGATCGAATCGCTGCTGGCCGATCCCGAGCGGCGGGCGCGGATGGGGAGCGCCGCGGCGGCCGACGCGCGCGCACGGTTCTCGCTCGACCGGCAGCTCGCCGCGTATCTCGAGCTCTACTCGAACTGAGGGACGAGCACGCGCAGCGCCTGCGGCTCCGCCCGGATCAGCAACGGGAGCTCGAGCGCGACCGGCTCGCCGTCGATCGCGGCCGGGACCGGCACCCGGCGGGCGTCGATCGTCAGCTCGCGCACTGCCGTCGGGCCGTCCCAGTGGCGCGGCAGCACGCCGTCCGCGCGGTAGAGGTACAGGCTGCCCTCGTCGAGCCGCGGCCGCTCGCCGAGCGAGAAGAGGTCGAGCTGGTAGCGGTTGTTCGACACCAGCAGCACGCGCGTCTCGAACGGGTCACCGTCGATCGTGAGCTCGAGCGGGCGGTGGCGGCGGGCGAGGAGCAGAAGCGCCCGCAGGCGGGCGAGGGCCTCGCGGCGGCGCCGGTGCCGCTCGCGGCGGTGGACGAGCCGGCCGTAGAGGCCAACCGAGACGTTGTTCAGGAACAGCCGGTCGCCGGCGCGGCCGACATCGACGCGGCGTTCGGAGCCGCCGGTGAAAGCCTCGAGCGCCGCGACGGGGTCGCCCGGGTCGATGCCCAGGTCGCGTGCGAAGTGGTTCCGGGTCCCGAACGGCACGCAGACGAACGGAAGGTCACGCTCGACTGCGACTGCCACGACGTCAGCGAGCGACCCGTCCCCGCCGGCCACGCCCAGGGCGGACGCATCCGCTCGGCGCGCGACGGCCGCCGGGTCTTCTCCCTCCGCGAGCACGTGCACGCGGATCCCGCGCGCGCGGGCCTCGTCCGCGAGCTCCCCCGCGTCCGGCCGAGCCGACCCGGAGCGCGGATTGACGATCAGGAACCCCTCCACCCCTTGCATCTTCCCACCGGCTCTCTGCCCATTCTCCGCTGTTTTCTCCCCGGGTGGGTGGGGACTAGGGATGGTACAGCGGCAGCCCGCACACGACCGTGACGTCTTCGTGACGTTTTGCAGGCACGAGCACGGAATGCTCACGAGGCGGGGCTAGGCTGCGCGCGTGCTGACGATCTTCTCCGTGCCGAAGCCGTTCGAGGGGCGGATTGGCGAGATCCAGCGGCGGGCGCTCGCGAGCTGGGCCGCGCTCGACGGCGGCTCCGTCCAGGTGCTGCTGCTCGGCGGCGAGCCCGGCACCGCCGATGCCGCGCGCGAGGCCCGCGCCGAGCACGTCCCGGAGCTCTCCCGCACGGAGCACGGCACTCCGCGCCTGGACGCGGCCTTCGCCGCCGCCGACAGCGTGGCGAAGCACCCGATTCGCTGCTTCGTGAATGCGGACGTCGTCCTCTACGACGACCTGCCGGAAGCCACCGCGCGGGTCCGCGAGCAGGCCGAGAGCTTCCTGCTCGTCGGCCAGACCGTCGAGGTCGACGAGGCCGGCAGCCGCACCGACGCGCTCGCGCACGGCCGCCGGCGAGGCGCCGCGGCGCTCGACTACTTCGTCTTCCCGGCCGGCCTCTACTCGAACGTGCCGCCGTTCGCGATCGGCCGGGCCTGCTTCGACAACTGGCTCGTCTGGCGCGCGCGCCAGGACGCGATCGTCGTCGACGCGACCGCAGACGTCGTCGCGGCCCACCAGCGCCACGACTACGCGCACGTCGAAGGCGGCAAGGAGGAGGCGTACTACGGCGAGGAAGCCGCTCGCAATCTCGCCCTCGCGGGCGGCAAGAGCCGCCTCTACACGCTGCACGACGCAAGCCACGTCCTCCGCGAAGGCCGGCTCCGGCGCAACCCGGGCGCACCGCTCCGCTGGCGCGAGAACGTGCGGAAGGCGGGATGGAAGCTGGGCGTGCGGTGACGCGCGTCACGTTCGTCTCTCCGGAGCCGACGCCGTACCGCTCGCCGCTCCTCGACCGCGTCGCCGCCACCGGCGAGGTCGACCTGACCGTCGTCTACGCCGCGCACACGGTCGCGAACAGGACGTGGAAGGTCGAGCCGCTGCACAGGGCGGTGTTCCTGGACGGGCTCAAGATCCCGGGCCTCCGCGGCGTCTTCCGCCACGACTATCCGGTGACGCCGGGCATCTGGCGCGCGCTGCGGGAAGCGCGCCCGGACTGCGTCGTCGTGTCGGGCTGGAGCACGTTCGCCGCGCAAGCCGCCCTGAGCTGGTGCCGGGCGCGCCGAGTCCCGTACGTCCTGCTCGTCGAGAGCCACGATGTCGGCCCGAAGCCGGGCTGGCGCCGGCGGGTGAAGGAGACGGTCGTGCCGCCGATCGTGAAGCACGCGGCGAGCGTGCTCGTCACGGGCTCGCTGGCGCGCGAGTCGATGCTGGCCTTGGGCGCCTCGCCCGAGCGCGTCCGTGTGTTCGCCAACACCGTAGACGTCGTGCGCTTCGGCGAGCGGGTGGACGAGCTGCGCGCCTCGCTCGGACGGTCGCACGAGGACGTGACCGTGCTCACCGTCGCGCGGCTGGCGCCGGAGAAGGGCATCGACGTCCTGCTGCGCGCGGCTGCGCAGGCGAAGCTCGCAGTCGTCGTCCTCGGAGAAGGCCCCGAGCGTCCGCGTCTGGAACAGCTCGCGCGCGAGCTCGAGGTCCGCGCGACGTTCACGAGCAAGCCGTGGGACGAGGTCGTCGAGGCGTACGCGGCCGCCGACGTGTTCGCGCTGCTCTCGTCGCACGAGCCGTGGGGAGTGGTCGTGAACGAGGCCGCCGCAAGCGGCCTGCCGCTCGTCCTCTCCGACCGTGTCGGAGCGGCGCGCGACCTGCTTCGAGACGGCGAAAACGGGGTGCGGGTCCCCGTCGGCGACGACGAGGCAACGGCAGCTGCCTTCCGCAGGCTCGCGAACGACCCGGATCTCCGTGCGCGCATGGGCGCCCGCTCGCGCGAGCTCGCCCGGGGCTTCGGCTACGGCCCCTCGGTGGACAACCTGCTCGCGGCCGTCCGCGAGGCGACCGCGAGTCGGTAGAGCTCCTCCTGCCGGTCGGTCACCGTGTCCCACGACATCCGCCGGGCCGCGTCGACACCCCCCGCCGAGAGCCGCGCGCGCAGCGCGGGATCGTTGAGCACGCTTCGCACGGCGTCGAGAATGGCCGTCCGGTCGTCCGGAACGACGAGCGCCTCGCCTTCCCCGAAGCAGCCGGCGACGCCGCAGCGGTCTGTGACGACCACCGGCGTCCCGCCCGCCGCCGCCTCGGCGGCGACCATCCCGAAGCTGTCGCCTGCGGAGGGCAGCACGAGCACGTCCGCGAGCCGGTAGTAGGCGAGCGGCGGCCCGTCCGTCGGCCCGAGCAGGTGCACGCGGTCGCCCGCGGCGACGACTCCGTGCCGGTCGTCGGGCCCGATCAGCACCAGATGCGCTTCCGGCAGCTCCTGCAGCGCGGCGATCAGGTGCTCGATGCCCTTGCCGGCTGCGATCCGACCCACGTAGAGCAGCACCGGTGCGCCGTCGGGGATGCCGAGCGGTCCTCGCTCCGCCGCCGGGACGTCGTACGGCTCGGGGAAGCCGTTCCCGCGCACGTGGATCCGCTCCGCCGGGACGGCTGCCGCGAGGTCGTCGCGCTCGAGCTCCGACGACACGGCGACGACGGCAGCTCGCGAGGCCATGCCGCGGTAGAGCGTCGAGTCGAGCGCGCGCTTCATCGCGACCTTCCGGAGGCGCGCGCGGAACATGCCGACCGGCTCGAACACGTAGGGGATCCGCCGCACACGGGCCCAGGCGGCGGCGCCGGTCGTCACGGGGTCGCGGAAGCCGAGCACGTGCACGACGTCCGGCCGTTCGACCCGCGCGAGATCGAGCGGCAGAGTCGGCGTCAGCCCCATCCAGCGGTAGTGCGCGGGCGTGGCGAGGTAGTGGACGCGAACGCCGTCGTGATCCTCGGTCCGCGAACGCCACGAGGCGGCCCCGTCGACCGAGGTGAGGCTCGTGGTCACGACCTCCACCGAGTGCCCGCGCTCGGCCAGCCGCGTCGTCAGCTCCCGGGCGACGACCACCGGCCCACCGAAGGCGGTCGCCGGCCACCACGCAGGCGCCGCGAACAGGATCCGCAGACTGCGATTCACGCGCTGACGTTAGCCTTGAAGCCGTGGCGGCGCACTCCCACAGGCCGCGCCTGCTCGTCCTCAACCAGTACTACTGGCCGGGCGTCGAGGCGACGGCCCAGCTTCTCACCGACCTCTGCGAGGCGCTCGCGGACGAGTACGAGATCCGCGTGCTCACGGGGATGCTCCACGGCCACGAGCTGCAACCGCACCGCGTCGTGCGGAACGGCGTCGAGATCGTCCGCGTCCACTCGACCGCGTTCGAGCGCTCCCGGATCGGGCTTCGGGGGCTCAACTACGTCACCTTCCTCGGTGCGGCGTTGTTCGAGGCGTTGCGCGGGCCGCGGCCGGACATCGTTCTCTGCATGACCGACCCGCCGATGGTGGGTGACGTCGCGATCGCCGTGGCGAAGCGTTTCCGCGTGCCGCTGCTCGTGATCAGCGAGGACGTGTTCCCGGAGATCGCGACCAAGCTGCGCCGGCTCGAGAACCCGGTTCTGGTCGGCGTGCTGCGCCAGCTCGTCCGGCTCTATCTGAAGCGCGCCGACCGCGTCGTCGCGATCGGCGAGACCATGCGGGCGCGGCTCGAGGAGAAGGGCACGCCCGGCGACCGGCTGCGCGTGATCCCGAACTGGATCGACACGAACGCGATCACCCCGCGCGAGCACGAGAACGAGTGGAAACAGCGGCAGAAGCTGGCCGGGAAGTTCGTCGTGATGCACTCCGGCAACGTCGGCCATGCGCAGGACCTCGACGTGCTCGTCCGATCGGCGACCTTCCTCCGCGATCTCGACGATCTGAAGATCGTCATCGTCGGCTTCGGTGCGCGGCACGCCGAGATCCTTTCGCTTGCCGCGCGGCTCGAGACCGACCAGGTCAGGTTCCTGCCCTACCAGCCGCGGGACATGCTGCCGTTGTCGCTGGCGGCCGGCAATCTCCATTTCGTCGGGCTGGCGCGCGGCCTGTCCGGCTACGTCGTGCCGAGCCGGCTGTACGGGATCCTCGCCGCGGGCCGGCCGGTGATCGTGTCGGCCGACCCGGACAGCGAGACGGCGCAGGTCGTGTCGGAGGTGGGCTGCGGGGTCGTCCTTCCGCCGGGCCGGCCGGAGCTGGTGGCCCGCGTGATCCGCGACGCGCACGACGGCAAGCTCGACCTCGAGGAGATGGGCCGCCGGGGGCGCGAGTACGTCACCGCCGAGGCAGACAGGGCGGTCGCCGTCGGCCGCTATCGCAGCGTCCTGCAGGAGCTCCGCCGGTGAAGAAGCTGTTCTGGGGATCGGCTGCGGCGCTCGCCTGGACGCACCTCGGGTACCCGATCGCCGCGGCGGTCGCGGCTCGGCTGCGGCCCGATCCGCCGCTGCGGGGCAACGTGCTGCCGAACGTCACGGTCGTCGTCGCCGCCTGGAACGAGGAGGCGGTCATCGCACGGCGTCTCGAGAACCTGTTGGTGCTGGACTACCCCGCCGACCGGCTCGAGATCGTCGTCGCCTCGGACGCGTCGGACGACGGCACCGACGCGATCGTCGAGGAGTTCGCGGCCCGGGAGCCGCGCGTCCGGCTGATGCGGTGCCCGCGCGGCGGCAAGGTCGCGGCGCAGAACCGGGCGGTCGCCCAGTCGCAGGCGGACGTGGTCGCGTTCTCGGACGCCAACTGCACCTGGGCTCCCGACGCGCTGCGGCTTCTCGTCCGCTCGTTCGCCGATCCCGAGGTCGCCTACGTCTGCGGCCGGCTCGTCATCCAGAAAGCCGACGGCACGAACGTCGAGGGGACGTACTGGCGGATGGAGACGTGGCTCCGGGAGCAGGAGGCGGAGACGGGCTCGATCACGGGCGGGAACGGCTCGATCTACGCGGTCCGGCGCGTCGACTACCGGGACGTCGACCCGCGCTTCGGGCACGACCTGTCCTTTCCGTACCTGATGGTGCAGCACGGGCGTCGCGCCGCGTACGAGCCGGACGCGCTCGCGTTCGAGAAGCCGTCGAAGGACATCGAGGACGAGTACGCGCGGAAGGTGCGCATGTTCGAGCACTGCTGGGCGATCGTCGTCGAGGGCGACATGCTCCGCGACCTGCCGCCGGGCTACCTCGTCAAGATCGTCTCGCACAGGCACTTGCGCTACGGCAGCGGCGTCGCGCATCTGGTCCTGCTCGGTTCGAGCCTCGCGCTCGCGCGGCGGGGTGGCGTGTACCGGGCGGCGCTCATCGGGCAGTTGGCGTTTCTCGGCGCCGCCGCGGCCCGGCCCGGCCTGCCGCGCTACTACGCGCTCGTCACGTGGGCGACCGTCAAGGCGCTGTGGAACTACTCCCGCGCGGGCGTGCCCGCGGTCTGGGAGAAGGCGGAGGGCACCCGCTGAATCGGGCGGCCGACGTGGCGCTCGCCGGGCTCGGGCTCGTCGTTGCGGCTCCCGCGCTGGCGGTGGCGTCAGCGGCGGTGAAGCTCGGCGACGGCGGGCCCGTGCTTTATCGCCAGGAGCGCGTCGGCAAGGACGGGGCGCCGTTCGAGCTCCTGAAGCTGCGCACGATGGTCGTCGGCGCCGAGTCGCTGGGTGCGGGCGCGGCGGTCGACAGGGGGGATCCCCGGATCACGCGCGTCGGCCGGTTCCTGCGGTGGTCGTCGATCGACGAGCTGCCGCAGCTCTGGAACGTGATCCGCGGCGACATGAGCGTGATCGGCCCGCGCCCGACGCTCGCCTACCAGGTCGAGCGCTACACGGCACGGCAGCGCCGCCGGCTGGAGGTCAAGCCGGGCCTCACCGGCTGGGCCCAGATCCACGGCCGTGCTCGACTGCCGTGGGACGAGCGCATCGAGCTCGACGTCTGGTACGTCGAGCACCGGTCTCCGCGCGTCGACCTGAAGATCCTCGCCCGCACTCCGCTTGCGCTCTTCGGCGGGACGTACAAGGAGGGCACCGGCGGCTGGCGCGACCCCGACACCCCTCCCAGCCCCTAAACGGACATGCCCCTCCTGGCCACGGCCGGGGTCTGACCCCTGTCATGGCCCGAGCGGGCAGGGCAGTTGGGGACGTGGCCGCTCGCCCGATTCGGCGTGGGGAGCGCGAAAGGGGAGCTCGGCCGGGAGCGCGCGTGCGAAAGGCGGCGCGCAATACGCGCACTCTGGTGACGGTTTTACGGCCGGGCGAGCTGTCCCGACCGGCCGTGTCCGGGGTCAGACCCCGAACATGTCCGAAAGGGACGCTGCGCCTGCGCGCGCTCCGGCGCGGTTGTTAGGCCGGCGGGCTACTCTCCGCCGGTGACGGCAGTCCTGTTCACGTGCGCGGGCCAGCGCGTCGACATCGTCACCGAGTTCGCGCGCGCGGGCGCGACGACCGTCGTGGCCGAGGCCGACCGGCTGGCGCCCGCGATCTACCACGCCGACCATCACGGGCTCGTCCCGCGCGTCGCCGACGCCGGCTACGTCCCGGCGCTCCAGGCACTCGTCCGCGAGCACGACGTCCGCCTGATCGTGCCCCTCACCGACCTCGACCACGTGGTCCTGGCCGAGGCTCGCGATGAGCTCGCTCCTGCGCTCGTGCTGCTCCCGGACGCCGAGATCTGCCGGCAGGTCGGCGACAAGTACCTGGCGCACCAGCTGTTCGAGCGGCTCGGGATCCCGTCGCCGCCGAGCTGGCTGCCGGCCGACCTGCCCGCCGACGCGCGCTTTCCGCTCCTCGTGAAGGTGCGCGAGGGCTTCGGCTCGCGGCACATCTATCGCGCCGAGGACACCGCGCAGCTCGAGTTCTTCCTGGGCTACACGCCGGTCGAGTCGTTCGTCCAGCAGATGTGCCTGGGCGAGGAGTTCTCCATCGACGTGTTCTGCGACTGGGACAGCCGCTGTCTCAACGCGATCCCGCGGACGATGATCCAGTCGAAGGGCGGCGAGTCGATCAAGGGGATGACGATCAAGGACGCCGAGCTGATCGAGCACGGCTGCCGCGTCGCCGAGGCGATCGGCATCGTCGGGCCCGCGAACATCCAGTGCTTCCGCGAGCCCGACGGCTCGCTCCCGGTCACGGACGTGAACCCGCGCTTCGGCGGCGCGTTCCCGCTTCCCCGTGCGGCCGGAAGCCGCTACCCGGAGCTGGCCCTGGCCCTGGCGCGCGGCGAGCGACCCGAGCCGCGCGTCGGCGAGTTCCGCGAGGGCGTCTTCATGACACGTTTCTTCTCCCACCTGAGCCTGACGGAGAACGGGAACGGGCCGACGCTCGTCCCCTTCGCCGAAGAGCTGCCGGATCCCGTCGCGGCCGACCGCGACAGCTAGGAGCGCTCGCGGCGCTCGATCGCGAGCGCGAGGCGCGGGCACATCGAGACGGCGCGGCGGGCGTCCTTGGCCAGCTCGGGCGGGATCGGCTCGTCGCTGATCATCGGGTAGCCCCACTCGTCGAGCGTGATCAGCTCCGGAAAGAGCTCCGCGCAGTGGCCGTGCGCGTCGCAGAGGATCGGGTTGACGCGGATGTGCTCGCTCACCGCGGGCCTCCGGTCGGCAGCACGGGAGCGCGGCGAGCGGCCGAGCAGCGCCCGCCGAGGTGGAGCTCGATCTCTCGCTCGAAGACGCGGAGCGCGCTGTCTGCAAATCTGAGCGCGCCGTCGGGGTGCGCACATGCTCCGCGTCGCGCGATCTGCGCGGCGAGTCGAGGCAGCCGCTCGAGGGCAGAGCGGGCGTCGCGCCGGCCGGCCGCGATCGACTCGAACGCCTCCGCGACGGCCGGCAGCCCGAAGACGCAAGGGCCGCACTGGCCCGCGCTTTCGCCCGCGAGGTAGCGGAGCACCCGTGCCGACTCGGCGACGCCGCACGCGTCGGCGGGAAGGGGCACCAGCGCTCGCGCGCCGAGCGGCACGGATGACTTGGACAGCGGCAGGTCGAGAGCGGAGGCGCCGATCCAGCTCCCGAAGTAGCCGCCGACGAGCACGGCCTGGGGCGTGGATGCGAGGCCGCCGCACCGTTCGACGACCGCGCGGAGCGGCGTGCCGAGTTCGACCTCGACCACGCCGGGCCGGTTCACGGCGCCGGCAACGGTGACGAGCACCGTCCCCGGCTCGGCGTCCGTGCCGGCGCTGCGGAACCAGCGGGCGCCGTAGCGGGCGATCAGGCCGAGGTTGGCGAGCGTCTCGACGTTCTGGACGAGCGTCGGGCGCCCGTCGACGCCCCGCTCGAACGGCCGCGGGGGCGTGAACGTCGGCTTCGCTTCGCCGCCGTTGACGAAGTTGACGAGCGCGCTCTCCTCGCCGGCGACGAACCGGTGGGGAACGAGGACGAGCTGGATCCGCTTCGCCTCCGCCGGCCGCTCTCGCAAGGCGTCCTCGAGCGCCCGCGCGGCGTCGTCTCGCGACACGGCGACGAAAGCGTCCCGCGCTCCGACGACACCCATGGCGGCGACGACGCCGTCGACCACGAGGTGCGGGTTGAAAGCCGTGAGCACAGCGTCCTTGGAGCTGACCGGCTCGCCCTCGGTCCCGTTCGCGAGGACGACCGCCCCGCGCCGCGAGGCGACGGCGGCGAGCTTCACGGCCGTCGGGAACCCGGCGCCCCCGCGTCCGGTCAGGCCGCTGCGCTCCACCTCGCCGAGGTCGAGCTGCCGCAACGGCCCGTAGCGGCCGAGGTGCGCCGCCAGGGACGTGTCGCCCGCGATCCCGAGCGGCAGCAGGCGGCGCGTCGAGGACAGAGCGACGGAAGTCGAAGCGGCCGTGACGGTCATGCCGGTTGGGGCTCCAGGCGCTTGCCGTTGGCGGGACGAGCGAGCCGGGCGACGAGCCCTGCGGCGACCGCGGTCACACACCCCGCGGCCAGCGCACGCAGCCAGAGCGTGCGGGTGTCGGTACCGACGCCGAGCGAGTGCCCGATCGCGAGCGGCCAGGCCAGGTACGCGGCCCAGTGGACTCCGCGCCACACCTTCAGGCTGAGCCGGGCCCGCAGCAGGCTGGTGACTATCAGCGCCGCGACCAGGTCGAGCGAGAGAGCTCCGAGACCGACCCAGAACGCGCTCCGGCCGGCCACGAAGGGCACGAAGACCGAAGCCACGCTCACGACGGCATACGGGTCGACGACGGCCGTGACCACGTGGACGAGGAGGAAGACGACAGACAGGAGCGAGATGCTGCGGTGCAGTCCGAGCGCGGCGAAGCCCGGAAGCGAACGCGTCCGCAACCGCTTCGTCGTCGCGATCCCGAGCACGAAGACCGCGGTCAGGAGCAGCAGCGAGACGACGCCGCTCGCGCGCATGAGGTACCAGACGCTCAACGGGGCCACCCGGCCGTGTACGTGACCACGCCGTCGACCGCGACGAGCCTCGCCGGCAGGCCGGCAGACTCGAGCCAGTCGACCGCGCGACGGCCGCGGACGATCGCCGCGGTGCTCGCAGTGTTCGCGTCGACACAACTTGCCGCGGCGACGCTCACCGTGCGCCAGACCTCGCCGGCCGGTGCGCCGCTTCTGGGATCGAGGATGTGGTGGTGCTCGCTGCCTCCGGCCCGCCAGCGGCGGACGGTCGTGCTCGAGGTGGCGAGGCCGCCGCCCTCGATCGAGACCGTCTGGCCGTCGCCGGCCGCGGGCGTCCGATGGTCGTCGGTGACGAGGACCGACCAGCCGCCCGCAGGAGGGGAGCCGGCGACAGAGAGGTCGCCGCCGAGGTTGACGAGGACGCCTGAGCCCGTCGCCTCCGCGGCAGCGCGCGCCGAGCGGTCGGCGCAGAGCGCCTTCGCGGTCGCGCCGAGGTCGATCTCGGTTCCCGCCGGGATCGTGACAGAGCCGGTTCCGCGGTCGATCCGGATTGCCCGCCAGCCGCCTGCGGGGACGAGCTCGAAGCGGTCCTTCTCGACCAGCACGGCGAAATCGCGGTCCCAGCCCAGGCTCGACATCGAGCGGCCGACCGTGGGGTCGACGTCGCCGTCCGTTGCCGCGGCGGCCCGCAAGCCCGCCTCGAGCGCCTCGAGAAGAAGGGGGCCCGCGCGGAACGGCCTGCCCTTCGAGCGGTTGAGTGCGACCAGCTCGGAATCTTCGCGGAAGCGGCTGCAGGCGAGGTCGATCTCTGCAAGTTCCTGCTCGACGACGCCGACTGCTTTGTCGAGCGCGTCCGGCTCGGCGACGATCACCTGCGCCGTCGTCCCGATCGCGTCCCAGGTCCGCGAGGCGAGCACTAGGAGCCTCCGGACGTGGTCGCGGCGGGCGTCGTCGTCTGGGTCGGAGCCTGCACCTGAGTGGTCGAAGGAGTCGTGCTGACCGCGAGCTTCCGCCTCTTGCTGCCGACCGTCTTCTCGACGCTGGTCGTCCTGGCGACTGCGGGAGTCGTCGCGGCGGCAGCGGCCGACTTGAGGACGTGCGTCCGGCCGGTCGCGGCCACCGCGACGAGGGCGGCTGTGAGGGCGGTCGCCGCCGCTGCCGTCCAGCGCGTGAGTCGCCTGACGCGGCGGAGCGCTGCGGCACGGCGTCGGCGTCCTCGGGTCTGCAGCTGAGCGGTCATGGAACCATGAGACCAGGTTGCATTCACAAGCGTCTGCGAGCTTCCTGTGAGCCCGCTGAGAGGTTGAAAGCCGCACGGCGAGCGGCTCCTGGCTACCCTTTTTCGGCCTCGTCGGTCATGCCCAGCCTCCGAGTTGCACTCGCCGCGGCGCTCGTCGCCGTCCTTGCCACCGCCGGCGCTGCCGTTCCGGCGCAGCAGACGACGGCGCTCGCCCAGATCAAGAAGGGCCTCGACGGTGCGGTCGCGTCGGGCCGGCTCGACCAGACGACCGCCGACGGGTACGCGGCGGTCGCCGGCCGCGCCGAGGCGCTCCTGCCGACGATCCCGCCGCTTCGCGCGCAGACGCTGACCGGGATGCTGAAGGACATCGCCGGCCAGGCGGACGACTACTCGCCTCCCTGGGCGCTGACGCTCTTCTCGATGCTCCAGTTCAACGTGCAGACGCTGACGACGCAGAAGCTGCCCCCGTCCGGAACGGACGCGTACGACTCGGACGGGGTGCTCTACCGCTTCGTGACCGGCCACGGCTTCGAGTTCCATCCGCTCGGGGAGTTCGGCGCGCTGAACACGCTGATCCTCACCGGGAAGACCGACGAGGCGAAGCAGCTCGCCGACGCGCTCGTCGCCCGCGGCGTGCCGAAGGACGGCCGGCTGCTCTGGTCGTATCCGTTCCCCTTCGGGCACGGCCGGCCGCCCTGGCGTTCGGGGATGGCGCAGGCGGTCGCGGCGCAGGCGCTCGCCCGCGTCGGCCAGGCGCTGAACGACCAGTCGCTGCTCGACGCGGCGGGCCAGGCGTACGCGGCAGTTCCGGGGCGGCTGGTGCGGTCGCTCCCGGCCGGGCCGTGGATCAAGCTCTACAGCTTCGACGCGGCGCCGGTGCTGAACGCGCAGCTCCAGAGCACGATCTCGATCGGCGACTACGCGCAGATCTCGGGCAACGCCGGCGCGGCGGGACTGGCCGCGCAACTCCAGGCGAGCGCGGAGGCAATGCTCCCGAAGTTCGACACCGGCTACTGGTCGCTCTACTCGCTCGGTGGAGACGAGTCGACGTTCGGGTACCACGACTACGTGGTGACGCTGTTGAAGAAGATGGCTGCGCGGAACCCCTCCGACCCCACGTGGAGCGACTACGCGACCAAGTTCCAGTCGTACGAGAAGCAGGCGCCGGTCGTGAACCCGACCGCCGCGTCGGCGTCCGGCCCGAGTGCCGACCCGATCGTGATCTATCCAGACCCGCAGGACGGTTACCTCGACAGCGCGACGTTCACGTTCTGGCTCTCGAAGGTGTCGACCGTGACCCTTCACGCCGGCGGTCAGACGAACTCGGTCCTCCTCGGTCACGGCACGCAGACGATCACGTGGTCGCCGGGGCCGCGCGCCTCCGGCACCTACTATCCGTACCTGACCGCGACCGACCCCGCCGGGAACAGCACGAGGGTTCCGCTGCGCCAGGTCGTGCTCCAGGAGCTGCAGCCCCCGCAGGTCGACGCGCACGTCGGCGGGCGGCGGACGCTGTTCTGGACCGCGACCGACGCCGGGACGCCGTGGCTGCACCTTGTCGTGCGCCTCGACGCGGGGTCGAAGTCACGCTTCCGCGACCTCGGCCGGCGCCCGCTCGGCGGCCGGCTCGTCATCCCGGTGCCCTCCGGAACCTGGCAGGCGACGCTCGTCGCCGGTAACTCGGCTCACCAGGCCGTGACGATCAAGCTCGGCGCCGTCTACGGAAGCTAGCCCGCTGACCCGCAAACGGCTGCTGATCCTCCTCTCGGCGTGCGTGCTCGCGGTGGGCGGCGCAGCGATCGGCTACGTCCTGTACGTCCGCTCGGCCGGCGCCGACGTGCGAGGGAACTCGCAGGAGTTCGTCACGACGGACACGTCCGCGCTGCCTCCGGGCCACAACCCGATCGCCTGGCCGACCTTCGGCTACGGCTCGGCGCGCCTTCACGTCGCCGGGGGCTCGCTCCGGCCGCCGTTCCGTGTCGCCTGGACGTTCAAGGCTCGCACGCTCGTCGAGTTCCCGCCCGCGATCGGCTACGGCGACCTGTACTTCGCGAACAACTCAGGCACGCTCTTCGCGCTCCGCGCCGGGACCGGCGCCCTGGACTGGAGCTACGACTCGAACCGCTGCGTCGCCGCGTCCCCCGCGGTTGCGGCCGGCGTCGTCTACGAGGCGTTCCTGAACCGGCCGCCTTGCAACTCGACGAGCTCCGACATCGACGGGCGGATCGTGGCGTTCGACGCGGCGAGCGGGAAGATCCGCTGGAGCCGGACGATCGGCCCGACCGAGTCGTCGCCGCTCGTCGTCGGAGGAGCCGTCTACCTCGGCGACTGGCAGGGGAAGGTCTATGCCCTCGACGCGGCGACAGGCCGCACCCGCTGGACGTTCGAGACGGGCGGCAAGGTCAAGGGCGCCGTCGCCTTCGACTCGGGCCGCCTGTACGTCGGCTCGTACGACGGCCACGTATACGCGCTCGACGCCGGGACCGGTCACGAGCTCTGGCGCGCGTCGGGGCAGGAGCGGCTCGGCTCGGCCGGGACGTTCTACTCGACTCCGGCGGTGGCGTACGACCGCGTGTACATCGGCTCGACGGACGGGAAGGTCTACTCGTTCGGCGCGCACACGGGCGACCTGCGCTGGTCGCACTCGACCGGCGGCTACGTCTACGGCTCGCCGGCCGTCTCGGGCCTGCGCGTCTTCGTCGGCTCGTACAGCGGCCGCTTCTACGCGTTCGACGCGGCCACGGGAGACACGCTCTGGCAGTTCGACGCGAACGGCCAGATCTCGGGATCCGCGACCGTCCTCGGCGGGCTCGTCTACTTCTCCACCCTCGCCCGCAAGACGTACGCCCTCGACGCGAAGACGGGAAAGCTCGTCTGGACGTTCGCCGACGGCAAGTACTCGCCCGTCGTGGCCGACTCGACGCATGTCTATCTCGTCGGCTACACGAAGATCTATGCCATGGTGCCCCGGTGAGGTACGCCGTCACCGGAGCCGCCGGGTTCATCGGATCGCATCTCGCGGAGGCGCTCGTCGCCGCGGGGCACGACGTGGTCGGCGTGGACTGCTTCACCGACTACTACGACCCGCAGTTGAAGGAGGAGAACGCGCGCGGCCTGGACATGTCCCGCACCGATCTCGCCGACGACGTGCTCGACTTCTCGAGCTTCGACGGCGTCTTCCACCTCGCCGCCCAGCCGGGCGTGCGCAGCTTCGGCGACGTCTTCCCGCTCTACGTACGCAACAACGTGCTCGCGTCGCAGCGCGTCTTCGAGGCAGCGGTCGAGGCCGGCGTGCGCGTCGTCAACGCGTCCTCGTCGTCGGTCTACGGCGACGCAGAGCGCTTCCCGACGCCGGAGGAGACCGAGCCGCGGCCGATCTCGCCGTACGGCATCACGAAGCTGGCTGCTGAGCACCTCGCGCGTGCGTACGCGCGGAGCTTCGGCCTCGACGTCGTCGTCGTCCGCTACTTCAACGCCTTCGGGCCGCGGCAGCGCCCGGACATGGCCTTCACCCGCATGGCCTTCGCGCTCGCCGAGGGACGGCCGTTCGACCTCTACGGCGACGGGGAGCAGACGCGCGGCTGGACGTACGTTGGTGACGTCGTCTCCGCCACGGTGGCGGCAATGGAGCGCGGGGAGGGGACGTACAACGTCGGCGGCGGGGTCGAGGCGTCGATGCGCGAGGCGATCTCGATCCTGGAGCAGGTGTCCGGCAGGCGGCTCGAGCTGCGCGAAGCCCCACCCGTGCCGGGCGACCAGCGGCGAACCCGGGCGGACACGACTCGCATCCGCGAGCAGCTCGGCTGGCGGCCGCAGGTGTCGCTCGAGGACGGGTTGTCCGCTCAGTGGAAGTGGGCTTCGGCTAGAGTCGCCGCCCGGTGAGCACTCCGGCTGACAAGCGTGCGCGCGACGTCGACGCCGAGCAGGAGATCGAGCTCGGCCGGCTCTGGCGTGCAGCGATCGCCCGCTGGTGGCTGCTGCTCGTCGGACTGGTCGCCGGCGCGATCATCGGGCTGCTCGTCTCGCTCGGCGGCCACTCGCGCTGGAAGGCGACCTCGCTCGTCTACCTCGGCACGCCGCTCTCGCCCACAGGCTCGGCGCAGATCTCGAGCCCGCCGACGCAGCTCGGGCTCGCGACGGCGTTCGTCACCAGCGAGTACGCGGTCCGCGACGCGGCCAAGAAGTCCGGTCTCCCCGCCGCGGCGATTCGCAACGGCATCTCGACGAAGCCGGTCCTGGGCCTGACGGGGACGAAGGTCGGCGCGCCGGCCCCGATCATGTACATCACGGTCACCGGCCCCAAGGCGTTCAGGACGGCGATCGCGGCGAACGAGCTCGCCCGGCTGCTCGTCGCGCAATTCCACCCGTATGCAGCGAAGAAGGTCCAGTACCTGACCAGGGACATCAACCGTGACGTCGCCCAGCTCGCCGAGGTGAACGCCCGCCTCAAGTCGCTGCAGGCGATTCAGGCCAGGCTCGCGACGTCGGCCTCGAACGTCCAGCTGGTGGCGAACTACAACGTCCTCGTCTCGTCGGCGGCCGACCAGCGCGGGGTGCTCCAGACCGACCTGACAACGGCGCAGACGACCCTGGCGGCGTCGCAGGACATCGAGCAGGCGAAGGTGGAGGCGCCCGCGGTGGCGACCAGCACCGGTGGCCCGAGCCGTCGCACCGGCGTCGTGATCGGCGCGATCATCGGCTTGCTGCTCGGTCTGATCGCGGCGATCTTCTGGGAGCCGGTCGCCACCCAGGTGCGCTCGCACCAGTCTTCAAGCTCGTAACCTGCCCGCCATGATCGACGGCAAGCGCGTCGCCGTGGTGGTCCCCGCCTTCAACGAGGCGGTGCTCCTTCCGGAGACGCTGGCCGGGATTCCCCTGCTCGTCGACCGGATCTACGTCGTCGACGACGCCTCGACGGACGGCACCGCCGAGAAGGCCCACGCGGCCGCGGTCTCCGATCCGCGCGTCGAGGTCGTCACGCACGACCGCAACCGCGGCGTCGGCGCCGCGATCGTCTCCGGTTACAAGCGGGCGGCCGAGGACGGCGTCGACGTGACCTGCGTGATGGCCGCGGACAACCAGATGGACCCGGCGGAACTGCCCGCGATCGCGGGCCCGGTCGCCGCCGGCGAGGTCGACTACGCGAAGGCGAACCGCCTGTTCACAGGCCAGGCCTGGGAGCTGATCCCGCATTCGCGCTACTTCGGAAACGCGGTGCTGTCCCTGCTGACGAAGATCGCCTCCGGCTACTGGCACGTCGCCGACTCGCAGGCCGGCTACACCGCGATCTCGCTCCCGATGCTCGAGCTCGTCGACCTCGACCGCATCTATCCGCGCTACGGCTTCCCGAACGACATGCTCGTCCACCTGAACGTCTGGAACGCGCGCGTGCGCGACGTGCCCTCGCGGCCGATCTACAACGTCGGCGAGAAGTCCGGCATCCGCTTTCGCCATGTCGTCCCCAAGATCTCCTGGCTCCTGACGAAGGCCTTCTTCTGGCGGATGAAGGAGAAGTACGTCATCCGCGACTTCCACCCGCTCGTGTTCTTCTACGCGCTCGGCGGGCTGCTCTTCCTCGCCGGCCTCGGGCTCGGGATCTCGGAGATCGTCCTGCGGATCCTCGGCAACCAGATCCCGACGGCGACGTCCGTGCTGATCGCGCTGCTCCTGATCTTCGGTGTCCAGTTCAGCCTGTTCGCCATGTGGTTCGACATGGAGTCGAACAAGGAGCTGCGCTAAAGCCGGCCCGGGAACGGCGGCGTCGAGTCCCGAGTCTGGCTCGTCCTGTGATCGGCTCGTTGGCCTTTACAAGTGGCGGTCGTCACTTTAAGGTGGGTTCGTCTAGCGTCTGGCCCTCCACGAGGCGGCAAGCCGGTCTCAGTCCAGGGTGGTAGGAGCCGACGCACAACAAGGCTAGTCCCCTTTTCGGGGAGGAGGAAAGGTGAAGAAATACTTCGTCGGTGCCGCAGTATTTGCTGTGGCTGCAATCCTGGGCGGCGTCGCGTACGCGGCGATCCCCGACGGCAACGGCGTGATCCACGGCTGCTACGACTCGACCAACGGCAATCTCAGGGTCATTGACCCGAGCGTGTCCAAGTGCAGGACCAGCGAGACCTCGCTGAATTGGAACCAGACCGGCCCGGCCGGCGCCGTCGGCCCCCAAGGCCCGATCGGCCCGGTCGGCCCTCAGGGCCCGAAGGGCGACAAGGGTGACACGGGAGCTCCGGGCGCACAGGGTCCGGCGGGCGCTGACGGCGCAGTCGGCCCTCAGGGGCCGGCAGGCGAACAGGGCCCACCCGGCCCGAGCATGCTCACTTTCCACCGAGAGACCATCGACGGAGCGGCTCTCAACCCCGGCCTGTACCCGATCCCGCCAGGGGGATCGAATGGCGGGGGGCAGTTCCTGTCTTGCGCCAGCGGGCTTCCCATTGGCGCTGGGTTCGAAGGCCCTCTACCAGGGGCAGTACTCGACGCGAGCACACCCAACGGCGGCAACTGGATTGTGAGGGTCTACAACCTATCGGCGCAGATGAGCGGCGGCCCGTTCACGTTGCCCGACGTCACCTTCTACCTCGTGTGCACGGGCCCGTAGCGGGCCGGAACGTCACCCCGAGTTCTAGGACGCCATGCGAGACAAAGGGGAGCCCCCGCGGGCTCCCCTTTGTCTGTCCGGAACCTGCTTGCCGCTCACCGGTTCTGGCGTTTGCGACGAGGATGCTGGTTGCTCGCCTCCGAGGCCCACCTACTGCGGCGGCAGCTTGCTGAGGAGCGTGGGGCTGAGCGGTTTCGAGTAGTCGCGGTCGACCTTCGCGGTCATGGCTGGTCGGCGTGGGAGCCGCCATGGACGATCAGGCAGTACGAGCAGGTTCGCTCAAAGCTCGGAGTCGATGAGATCAATCCGCCTCCTGGGGGGCAGATCCACATCGCGGCGAAGGGCGACGACGGAACGATCCGCGTGATTGAGGTCTGGGAGAGCCGGGAGCAGGCCGAGAACTGGGGCGAGAAGGTGCGGGCAGCGCGGCAGGAACTCGGTATCGGCAGCAGCACGCCTCCGCCGATCACGTATTTCGAGGTGCAGCGCGTGATGACGGTCGGAGCGAGGCCGATCGAAGGGGTGGGCACGCAAACCAGCGGCTGAGCGAGTGCGGTCGCGGACGCACGGAGCCGCCGAAGCTTGGCCCGCCGTTGGCCCGCCCTTTACCGGCAGCGGCGTACAACTGGAGCAGACAGAGCGCAGCTGACAGAGAACTCCTCTCCATCGCAGATCGCTCTTTCCTCTCTCCCCTCCCAGAAGGGCCGGCGACCCCGGCCCTTCGTCCTTTCCAACAGCAGCAACAGAGCCTGCTACCGAAACGACGAGATGGACTCGTAGGAATCTCGGTACCAGGCCCTGGGCTACCGACAACGGTGCCGACAACGCCGAGGCTCGGCATCGGTAGTTCCAGGCACCGCCACAGCGCAGCGAAACCGGATGTCGCGAAGAGCCCGATCAGCTCGGGAGCCGAAGCAGTCGTGCGCGCTCCTGTCTAGGGTGACTGTTGACATCCAGCAACAGAAGGAGCAGTCATGGCCGTCCTCATCCGGCACCGCACCCCGGGAATGACCACTTCCCAGTACGACGAGTTCGCACCTCCGCTGGTCGAGAAGTTGAAGTCCCAGCCCGGGTTCATGTACCACGTCGCGTTCATGGACGATGGCGTGTTCACCGTCTCGGAGATCTGGGAGAGCCAGGAGCAGCACGACCGCTGGTTCGACGAGAACATCAAGCCCAACATCCCAGGTATTGCGCAAGAGGTCGTCCAGGTTCACGCCGTCCACAAGCGCTGAGTCTGGGAGCAGGCAGCGAAGCACTGGGATTCTGAGAGGGCGGGATAGGCCCGCCCTCTCTCACCCCCGACAAGAGCACGACCCGGTGCCAGACTCGAACTGGCATGGAGCCTTCCGGGGTCTCGGGAAGAAGGCCACCCTACAGCAATGCCCGCCGCTCCCAGCTCCCGCCTCCATTGGAAGCGGAGCGTCTTTTCGCTTTGCACATCGGGAGCCGGGAGCGCATACTCGGCTCTGTCCTGAAACGTCTGCTTGCTCTCACCGCTGCTGCCTGTCTCTCAGCTTCCGCTGCGGTCGCGGCACGGGATGCCACGCCTCGGAAGGTGACGCCCCATCAACTCTCGGCCATGGTTGTGCCCTTTCGGCAGCTCCGTGGAACGTTGCCCAACCTTACGGTTGTCGATTCCGGAGTCATGACGAACGCGAAGCTGGCTGGCGAATCGTTTGGCAGCGAGACTGGGCGCGGGCTTGCCCAAGCCGGTCGGTTGGCCGGTTATCGCCTCAATTACTTCCTTCCGGGCACGTTTCCCAAGAATGGAGTGTTCGAGGTCGGCACCAACGTCTCGCTGTTCCGTGACGCAGCCTCCCGGCAAGCGTTCATAGGGAGGCGGCTGAGTGACTTGCGTAGCGCTGTCGGTCAGACAGCCTCCGGGCTCAAGCTCGACAGCATCGGGACGTTTCCGGTCAACGGTCTGCCCAATGCAATTGGACTGCAATTCGTTGCGTCGTCGGGTGGACGGCGGCTCTATGGGGCCTTCGTCGACTTTGCCTTCGGGCGACTCTTGGGTGAGGCGGGTATGGGGAGGGCGGACAGCCAGGACGTTCGAGGAGTACTTATCGCCAATGCCCGCGCTCTCAGGAAACGGATGAGCGGAGTTTTGAGCGGCCGCATCCGTAGCTGAACGGTGAGAGGCTGGACGTGGCTGGGAAGAAGCGTGAGAAGTCACTTCCTCAGACCGACAAGAAAACGGGAGCGAAGCCGAAGCGACCGAAGAAGACCTCGCGCGGCAAGTAACTGCTGTTCCCGCCCGGACTGTTCCTAGGCTGACTCAGGCCTTGCGCGGAGCTGGATCGTCTGATTCGAAGCCGATGACCTTGTGAGAGCCGTCGCAGAACGGCTTGTTCGCCGAGTGGCCGCAGCGGCAGAAGGCAACAGCGGTTCCCTGTGGGCGCTCGAACTCGCGTCCTTGCTGATCGACCACCTGATGTCCCCGGTTACGAGGTACGGGCCGTTCTCGCGGACTTGGACGATGACTTCGTTCATAGCTCGTGATCAGCTCTGTCGGTTCGACCTGGGAGCCGGCCGTAGAGCGCCGAGAGTCGTTGCCGGGTCTCCGGTGCCGTCGCTGCCTGGACGGGCTTCTTGGCGATCTGTCTTGCCTGACTGAGTCGCTTCTGAGCTTCAGGGCCGGTGACGACCCTGCGTGCCTGGCGAAACACTTTGCGTCCCTGCTCGCTGCGTGCAGCTCGCACCGTGTGTCGGATCACCCTGCGACCGGTCGGCGTGAGAGCCAGCTTGACCGCAAGACCGATCGGAGACGGCATCCGTTCGACTGTACCCATGCGCTCGCACGGCCAACCAGCCAACACCGAGACGGGCCGATCGTTCAGTGCCGACGCCTGGCATTCAGGCTTTCAAGTCTCGCGGCCGTCTGAGCCTTTCGGATACCTGGGCAGTGGCCGGCAGACGGTTCGTGCTCAGACCATTGAGGCCAGATTTGGACGACCTTGGCTACCGGTCGCTTGCCGAGGACAAGCGCCACCGACGTTTGCGGATTGAGCGTTCAGACGATCTCAGCTGAAGAGCAAGAACTCCAAGCCTGCAGAGAAGAGCGTGGCCGGATCCGACCTCTCACAAGCTAAGAAGCGCACGAAGAAGTAGAGCTACGCGGGCTGGGAAGCGTGAAGCTGGCCCAGCAGGGTCGCTGGCTCGACGCTCCAGTCGCCGTCTCGCCAGCGTTGAAGCAGGAGGGTGGCGACCGACCCGCTGTTCGGAACGTCGCGGAGTGCTACAAGGGCGCGCCAACCGTTCTTGCAGCGTTCTGAGCAGAGCGCGGCTTGCGCTGAGGCGGCCTGCTTCTCGGAACGGACCTCGACGCCGCAGATCGGGCAGTAGCCGACATGTAGACCTAGCTCTTTCACTTTCGAGGCAGGGTAGCGCACGCGGTCTTTGAGACTCGCTTCATTTTGTTCAGCCAGCCCGTTTCCCGGGCGTGCGCGCCACTGGGTGCGCCAGCGGAGGAGCCTTTGTTGGAGGCCGCAGCCACTGCTGGGGGAATCTGCGAGGGCGGAAGAGAAGAAGGGGTAACTGCGACGCTCGAGGGCTTCGGTCCCGCTCTCTTCAGCCCGGACGGACGCATCCTCGCTTACGACGCTAGTCCCGGGCAATGGCCGCGATCACGGCAAGGGCCGCCTCTAGTCGAGTCCACGTACATACGGCGCCGTTGAACCGGCCTCAACGCATTCAGGGGTTATACGACCTCGACCAAACCCGGACACCCGGTTATTCGCGAGTGATGGGCGATGCCTGTTGCGACAGCTCGGGCCTAGCTCGCTTGCTCGAGGGCTGCGAGCCGGTCGCGGGTACGGCGGGCAAGGGGGACGACCTGCTTGCGCTCATAGAGGTCGAGCGCGACGGCGTATTCGGCGGTGGCTTGGTCGGGGCGGCCCGCGGCTTCGAGAACGAGGGCGAGGTCGAAGTGCGCGTTGGCGGTACGGGCGATCAGGTCGGTCGTCTCGATGAACGTGACCGCCTCACGGGCAAGGCGCTCCGCTTCGCCGTGTTCTCCTCGGTGTGAGTAGACCAATGCGGCGGTCTGCCGCCAAACCGCCTGTGTGAAAGCGTCATCGAGGCCACCGACGTCTCGTCCTTGCGCGGCGAGCTCCTGCGCCTCGTCGTACCGGCCGAGCTCACAGAGCACGCGTCCCCGCAGTGGAGCAAGTGTAGAAAGCAGCGCCGTCTGGCCGTGCTCGGCGGCGTTCTCGCAGAGAATGCGAAGCAGGACGTCCGAGGCCGCGTAGTTCCCGTCGAGCTCTTCGATCTCCGCGAGCTGGCTCAGGATGCGGCTTTCCACCACGCTTCCTCGGTACTGCTCGACGTTCGTGTCGGCGAGTGCGCGGGCCTCGTCGATTCGCCCGAGCATGGCGAAGAGAACTGCCTGCCGCATCTCGATCCCTGGATGCGGGTAGTCCGCACCTAGCTCGCGGAGTCTTCGGAGCGCATCCTCGGCCGGATGGGGTCCGTGGTGCAGGGCGACCGGGAGAAAGTAGGGGTATGTTCGCCATCCCGCCAATCGGCTGTGCCGGACAGCCTCCTCCGCCGCATGCTCGGCTTGTGCGTAGTGGCCGCGAAAGTTGTAGACGCCGTCCGCGAGCGAGATCCAGACCGCACACAGCCCGAGATGGTCGCCGGCTGCTTCCAACACCGGCAGAGCGGCCAACGCGACCTGCTCCTGCTCGTCGGCCGAGCACTCCAGCATCCCCAGGCGCATGCGGGCCGCGAGCGCACGGGCCAGCGCCGCAGCTGGTTCGTCGCCGGCGGCCTCCGCTTGTGCTTCGGCGCGCTCGAGCAACGGCAGCGACTTCACAGGAGTGTCTTCGTAGCTCAGTCCAAGGTCGATCAGCAGGCGCGCGCTCGGCTCCGCGATCGCTGCCGCGCGCTCAAGAAGTGAAATCGCCGCTTCCTGGTCGATTCGCCAGTAAGCCCGCCTCCCAGCCGTCGCCAGCCGTTCGGCTGCGCGCTCGCACAACTCAGACGCGGGACGGCCGAGCTCGACCAGATAGCGCGCCGCCTGCTCGAGGTGATAGGCAACAATCTCCTCGCGCTCGACCAGCGAGTGCCCGTGCTCGTCCAACCAGTCCGCGAAGCGGGCGTGGAGATCCGCACGCACCGTTTTCGGCAGCGCGTCGTACGCGGCATCGCGAATCAACAAGTGCCGAAACCGGTATCCGTCGTCGCCTGCTAACTGCGCGCGGTCGGGACGAATCAACTCACGCCGCACGAGCCCGGCGAGCCGCGTCGTCACGTGCGCTTCTTCCGGCGTCAAAGCCTGCACCGCGCCGCGATGGAAGATCTCGCCCTCGACGGCGCCACGCTCGAGGATCGTGCGCTCGCTGATCTCGAGCTGGTCGAGCCGAGCCGCCAGCAGCGCCCTCAACGTCGGCGGGACCTCAACCTCCGTCTTTCCCGCAGCCATCGCCAGCATCTCGGAAATGAAAAGCGGGTTGCCGCCGGCAGCCCGCGCGATACGGTCGCGAAGCTCACCCGCCACGTCATCACCGAGCAAAGCATCGGCGTGTTCCGGTGACAGCGGCGCCAGCCGGAGCGGCGGCGGCCAAGCAGGCCGACGCTCGAGCAACTCCGGCCGCGCCATGCACAACAACAGCAGCGGCGCGTCGTCGGACAGGAGCGCTGTCGACTCGATCAGGTCGAGGAACGTCGCCTCACCCCATTGAATGTCGTCGAAGACAACCACCAAGGGCGCCTGCTCTTCGAGCAGCTTTCGGAACGCCCAAGCGATCTCGTCGCCGCCACGCGCTTCGTTCGACTCGCCCAGCAGCGACCGAATCGCCGCGCCCGCAACGGGATCCGAGGGCGCCGCCGCCAACTGCTTGACAACCTCAACCACCGGCCAGTAAGTGATGCCCTCGCCGTAGGGCAAACAGCGCCCAGAGACGACACGGGCATCAAGCGCCGCGAGCGCTTCGCCGACAAGCCGCGACTTGCCCACGCCCGCGTCGCCGACGATCGTGACCAGCTCGCAGCTCGCCTGCGCTTCTGCACGATCCCAGGCCTCCACGATCCGCGCCAGCTCCGCCTCCCGCCCTACGAACCGCAACGCATGGCTGCGCTCGGGTGCGTCCAGCACGGAAACGAGCCGGTAGGCCGCAACCGGCTCGGACTTCCCCTTCAATGTCAGCGGCTCGAGCGGCTCGACAACCACCGCCGCGTGTACAAGAGCGTGCGTCGTCTCGCCGATCAGCACCTCGCCCGGCTCCGCGGCCTGCTCGAAGCGTGCCGCCACGTTCACCGCGTCCCCGGTCGCCAGCCGCTCCGATGTCCCCGTCACGACCTCGCCGGTGTTCACCCCGATCCGGCCACGGATCCCAAGCTCGGGTAGCGCATCCCGCATCTCCATCGCCGCCCGGCAGGCCCGCAGCGCGTCGTCCTCATGCGCCTGCGGCACGCCGAACACGGCCATCACCGCGTCACCGATGAACTTCTCCACCGTCCCACCGTGCGACTCGACGATCCCCCGCATCCGCTCGAAGTACCTCGCCAGCAGCGCCCGCAACGCCTCCGGATCCGTCGACTCTCCAATCTCGGTCGACCCGGTCACGTCGCAAAACAACACCGTCACCGTCTTCCGCTGCTCA
>Ga0070741_10004774_pt1 | contig 31269 bp, 27 predicted proteins | sample Coa_R1_4_FD_66440 | JGI IMG/M metagenome (GOLD analysis project Ga0070741, IMG submission 66440) | Surface soil microbial communities from Centralia Pennsylvania, which are recovering from an underground coalmine fire - Coalmine... | ecosystem: Environmental > Terrestrial > Soil > Unclassified ... | reverse complement strand
CAGAAGGCAGAGGCGACCCTGCACGTGAGCGGCAACGCGATCCACGCGGATGCGACCGAGGAAGACATGTATGCCGCCATCGATCTGCTGGCGGACAAGCTCGACCGCTGCCTCAAGAAGCACAAGGAAAAGCTGACAGACCACCACGCCGTCGAAGGCAGGGCGTTACGCGCCTGACTGCCCGCCAACGGGGAGGATGACAGGCCCTCCGGGGGCCAACGCCGTCATGCGCATCACGGTCCTCAGTGGCCTTTCCGGCTCCGGCAAGAGCGTGGCGCTGCACATGCTCGAGGACCTGGGCTTTTACTGTATCGACAACATCCCGGCGGCGCTGCTCAAGCCCTTCATCTCCCACGCCGTCCGCAGCCCCGAGCATACCTACGAGCGCGCGGCGGTCGGCCTCGATGCGCGCAACACCGCGGCGGAGATCGCCACGGTCCCGCAGCTCATCGATGAACTGCGCCGCAGCGGCATCGAGTGCGAAGTCATCTTCCTGACGGCCACGGACGAGGAGCTGCTGCGGCGCTTCGCCGAGACGCGGCGCAAGCACCCGATGAGCCGGCACGATGTCGACCTGCGCGCGGCAATGGCGCTGGAGCGCCAGATCCTCGAGCCCATCGTCTACGCCGCCGACCTCGTGATCGACACCTCCCGGCTTGGGGTGCACGCACTGCGGGAGCTCATCAAGCTGCGCGTCGGAGAGCCGCACGTCGGCCGGCTGTCGCTCACCTTCGAGTCTTTCGGTTTCAAGCACGGAATCCCGGGGGATGCCGACTTCGTCTTCGATGCCCGCTCACTGCCCAACCCCTACTGGGAGCCCGCGCTGCGCGGCCTCACCGGACGCGACGCCGAGGTCATCCGCTTCCTCGAGGGGCAGACCAACGTCGGCACGCTGATCGCCGACATTGCGCAGTTCATCCGCGCGCGGATTCCGGAATACGTGGCGAGCAATCGCGGCTACCTCACCGTGGCGGTCGGCTGCACCGGCGGGCAGCATCGCTCCGTCTACATCGTCGACAAGCTGGTGGCGCAGTTCAGCGGCGAATTCCCCACCGCCGCCGCGCGCCACACCGGACTCAGCCGGTAGGTACTAGGTCGCCTGCGCCACTCCGGCTGCGGTCATCAGCGGCGGCAGGCGCTCGCCGTTCATGAAGGCCACCAGCGCGGCTCTCGCCTCCATGGCATCGCGATAGCCGAGCTCGATGAGAGCCCGCGTGTAGCCCGCCTCGAACATGAGATAGCTGGCGAGCTGGTAGCCCGAGACGTCCCGTCCACCGATGACACGCAGTAGTGCACGCAGGCTCCGTGGCATGTCGTCCGTGTATCGCGCGGCGATCTCGCGCGGATCGATGCTCGGAGCCAGCATCAGCGTGTCGACGTGTCTGAGGCCGCGCGCGGCGAAAGGCGCCTGCTGAACCAGCTGGTTGATGCGCTCGACCTGCTCGAGATCGCCATAGATCTGATCGGTGAACAGCGTGTCGATCATGTAGCCGAGCACTTCGCCCGGGGTGGGCATCGTGCGGCTCGTCCCGCTCCCTGCGCCCACGCCCGCCGCCTGCCGCGCACGCACGCCAATGATCAGCAGGCGGTCCGCGCCGAGATGGATCGCCGGACTCAATGGGTTGAGCTGGCGCATGGCACCGTCACCGAAAAATTCCCGGCCGATGCACATTGGCGGGAAGAGCAGCGGGATCGCCGCGCTCGCCATCAGATGATCGAGGGTGAGCTCGGTGCGGCGGCCGATGCGCTGCACCCGCGTCCACTCCGGAATCGACTCCCGCCCGTCGAAGAACGCGACCGACTGTCCCGTCGCGAAGCTCGTGGCGCAGAGCGCGAAGCCCTGCAGATGTCCGCGCATGATGCTGCGATGGATGTTCGTGTAGTCCACCTCCGTCGCCAGCAGTTGCCGCAGCGGGCTGTTGTCGAGCAGCGCCTTGGGCGGTGACAGCACGAGCCCACCGGAAAGCAGCGCGAGCAGCCAGTGCGTGCCGGCGCGCAGCATGTGCAGGGCATCCACATGGAAGACCTGGCCGGTACGGAAGTTGGCCCAGACGCGCTCGAGCCCGGTGACGGCGCGGCGCCAGCGGTGTGCCTCCGCGGCGAGCACGCAGGCGGCCACCGCGCCGGCGGAGGTGCCCACGATGACGGGGAAGGGATTACGGGCGCGCGGCAGCAGCTCGGCCAGCGCGAGAAGAACGCCAACCTGATAGGCCGAGCGCGCGCCGCCGCCGGTCAGCACCAGTCCGACGGCGGGGCGTCCCGGCGGTTTTCTCGCGACTTCGACGGGCGCGTCCATTGTTAAACGCCATGGGGGGCGTTTGCCTAGCTTACAACCCCGGACACAGGGCCGCCCACCTGAGCGACCATATGTGATGGCAGTCGCAGCTAGGCGACTTGAAGGATCTGCATGGAGTTCGTGCCTCCCTGCACGCCCGACAGTTCTCCCTTCGTGAGGATCACCAGGTCCTTGCGCTTGACCAGATCGAGCTCGAGGAGGCGCGAGAAGAGCGCCCCGTAGAGCGCCTCGGTCGAAGTGGGGTGAGTCACGTCGAAGATGACGGGATAGACCCCGCGGTAGATCGTGACACGCCGGCGGGTCGCCTCGTGTCGGGTGAAGGCGTAAATCGGAATGTCTGATCGGATGCGTGACATCCAGAGCGGCGTCGCGCCAGACTCCGTGAGGGCAACGATGGCGCGGACCTTCAAATGGCTGGCCGTATACATGACGGCCATCGCGATCGCCTCCTCCGAGCCCCTGAACTGGCCCTCCGTGCGGTGGCGCGTGCGGCTGTGGGTGAGCTGGTACTTTTCCGCGCCCTGAATGACCTCGGCCATCGCCTCCACGGCCTTCACCGGGTAGCGGCCGGCCGCGGTCTCCGCCGACAGCATCACGGCATCAGTGCCGTCCATGACGGCGTTGGCCACGTCGCTGACCTCCGCGCGCGTCGGCACGGGGTTCTGGATCATGGACTCCATCATCTGCGTGGCGGTGATCACCACGCGATTCCTGCCGCGGGTCTGGTGAATGATGGTCTTCTGCAGCCCTGTCAGCTCGGCGTAGCCCATTTCCACGCCGAGATCGCCGCGGGCCACCATGACGACGTCCGCCGCGTCGATGATGCCCGGAAGATTCGCGACGGCTTCGTGCCGCTCCACCTTCGCGACGATGCGCGCCTCACCGCCCGCCTGCCGGACCAGAGCGCGTGCCTGCTCGATATCCGCAGCGTCACGCGCAAAAGAGACGGCAATGTAGTCGACCTTGTGCTCGGCGCCGAAGCGGATGTCCTCCCGGTCACGGTCCGACAGGGCCGGTGCCGAGATGCCCCCGCCCTGCCGATTCAATCCCTTGCGGTCCGACAGCTCGCCGCCCACCCGCACGCGCGTCTCGATCCTCGTCCGGGCCACTTTGTCCACATCGAGGATGATCTGACCATCGGCGAGCAGCAGCGTGTCACCCGCACTGACATCCTTGGGCAGGTCCGCGTACGCGCAGCCCACCTCCTCGGCCGTGCCGGCTTTCGGGTCGAGCGCCGTATCGAGCGCGAAGGCCTGGCCTTCCCTGAGCATGACCTTCTTGTCGCGGAAGCTCTCGATGCGGATCTTCGGTCCGCCGAGATCGAGCAGCACCCCGATGCACTTGTTGGCGCGATCGGCGGCCTCGCGCACCAGGGCAATCCGCCGCCGGCGGTCGTCCACCGTTCCATGCGAGGCGTTCAGCCGCACGACATCCAGGCCGGCCCGCATCATGTCCGTCAGGACAGCGATATCGTCGGTCGCCGGGCCGACGGTCGCCACGATCTTCGTTCGTCTCAACATGGGTCAGCCGCGTGCGCGCTCTTCGAGGGCGGCGACGGCGGGCAGCGTCTTGCCTTCCACGAACTCGAGGAAGGCGCCGCCGCCCGTGGAGATGTAGGAAATTCCATCTTCGACTCCGTATTTCTCTATTGCTGCCAGCGTATCGCCGCCGCCGGCCAGGGAGAACGCCTTGCTGCGGGCGATGGCCTGGGCGATGGCACGCGTGCCCTCGCCGAACTGCTCGAACTCGAAAACTCCGACCGGGCCGTTCCAGATGATCGTGCCCGCGGACTGCAGCATACCGCTCAGCCGGTCGGCGGTGTCCGGACCGATATCGAGAATGCGCTCATCCGCGCGGACCTCGTGGATAGTGCGTACGTCAGCGTGCGCGGTCGCAGCCAGCTCCTTGGCGACCACCACGTCGGTAGGCAGAGGTATCTCCGCACCGCGCGAGCGCGCCTGCTCCATGAGGCGGCGGGCGACGTCGAGCAGCTCCGCCTCGTAGAGGGACTGGCCGACCGCCACCCCGGTGGCGGCGAGAAACGTGTTGGCAATGCCGCCGCCGACGATCAGCTTGTCGACCTTGGCGAGGAGCGACTCGAGCACCGTGAGTTTGGTCGAGACCTTCGAGCCGGCGACGATGGCAACCAGGGGCCGCGCCGGCTTCTCGAGCGCGCGCTCGAGGGCCTCGAGCTCACCGACCAGCAGCGGTCCCGCGCCGGCGCTCTTCGCGAACCGCACGACACCGTGCGTGCTCGCCTCGGCGCGGTGCGCCGTGCCGAATGCATCCATCACGAACACGTCACAGAGATCGGCCATCTTGCGGGCGAGCGCCGGGTCGTCCTTCTTCTCGCCCTTGTTGAAGCGCACGTTCTCACAGAGAACCGCGGCGCCGGGCTCACAATCGACGCCATCCAGCCAGTCGCGGCGCAGCGGCACGGCCTTGCCGAGCAGCTCCGAGAGGCGCGCCGCCACGGGCTTCAGCGACAGCGCCTCATCGAACTTGCCCTCTTCCGGACGGCCGAGGTGCGAGAGGATGAAGACCCTTGCCTTCTGATCGAGCGCGTAGCGGATCGTAGGCAGCGCTGCACGGATGCGCGCATCGCTGGTGACGGCACCGTCCTGCACCGGGACGTTGAGATCCTCGCGGATGAGGACCCGCTTGCCGCGCAGGTCCATGTCCGCCATGCGCAGAACTTTCATGACGCCTTGGCCCACGCGAGCGTGGTGTCGATCATGCGGTTGGAGAAGCCCCACTCGTTGTCATACCAGGCGAACACCTTGACGAGGGTGCCGTCGATGATCTTCGTCAGCGTCGCATCGAAGATCGACGAATGCGGGTCGTGGTTGAAGTCGCTCGAGACCAGTGGCGCGTCGTTGTAGGCGAGCACGCCCTTGAGGGGCCCGGAAGCCGCCGCCTCCCGCATCAGCTTGTTCACTTCCTCGACAGTGGTGGCGCGCTTGGCCGTGAACGTGAGATCGACCAGCGAGACGTTGATGGTCGGCACGCGGATGGAATAACCATCGAGCTTGCCCTTCAACTCCGGAAGCACCAGGCCAACGGCCGCAGCGGCACCCGTCTTGGTCGGGATCTGCGACATGGTCGCGGAGCGCGCCCGTCGCAGGTCGGAGTGATAGACATCGGTCAGCACCTGATCGTTCGTGTAGGAATGGATCGTGGTCATGATGCCGTTGACCACGCCGATCCTGTCGTGCAACACCTTGACCACCGGGACCAGGCAGTTCGTGGTACAGGAGGCATTGGAAATAACGGTGAAGTCGCTCTTCAACACGTTGTGGTTGACGCCGTAGACGATCGTGGCATCCACATCCTCACCACCCGGCGCCGAAATGATGACGCGCTTCGCGCCGCCCTTCAGGTGGGCGCTGGCCTTCGCCTTGCTGGTGAACAGGCCGGTGCTTTCGAACACGTACTCCACGCCGAGGTCGCCCCACGGAAGCTTGGCCGGATCGCGCTCGGCGAGTACCCTGATCCGATCGCCGTTGACGACCATCGAGTCTCCATCGACCTGGACTTCACCGGGAAAGCGGCCGTGTACCGTGTCGTACCGCGTCAGATGCGCGTTGGTTTTGGCGTCGCCGAGATCGTTGAGGGCGACGATCTGCACCTCACTGGTGCGTCGGCCCTCATAGAGCGCGCGCAGGACGTTGCGGCCGATGCGGCCGTAGCCATTGATCCCGACCTTGATTGGCATGACCTCTGAACCCTCGTTAATGGGCGGAAATCGCCGAAGCGATTTCCGCAAGACCCTACGATATTGCCGCGGGCAAAGGGAACGGCCCTTTGCCCGCTATGCAGTGCCACCGGCGCTTCGCGCCGGAAGAAAAAATACCTTTGAGACTATCTCATGGTCTCGAGCAGCTCGGCCAGCTCTCGGGTGATGTGGTCGGCGGTGAAACCGAAGTGCGCCAGCACCTCGCCACCCTTGCCGGAGGCGCCGAAGCGGTCGATCCCGATCACCCGGCCCTCGCTGCCGACGTAGCGCCACCAAGATAGCGTGGCGCCGGCCTCCACCGCCAGCCGGCGGCGCACTGCGCGCGGCAGCACGCTCTCCCGGTACGCCTCATCCTGGGCTTCGAACACGTCGGTCGAGGGCATGGACACCAGCCGGACTCGCCGGCCGCCGGCATTGAGCGCATTCACCGCCTGGGCCGCGATGGCGACCTCGGATCCGGTCGCCAGAACCAGGCACTCTGGAGTGCCCTGGCAGTCGATGAGGGCGTAGCCGCCACGGTGGACGTTCGTCTGCTGCTGCGGGGTACGCGGCTGCTGCGGCAGGGCCTGGCGGCTCAGCACGAGCGCAGTGGGCCCGGACCGCTCGACCGCTGACGTCCACGCTACCGCGGTCTCAAAGGCATCGCAGGGCCGCCAGAGGCTCATGTTCGGCAGGGCACGCAGGCTCGTCAGGTGCTCGATCGGCTGGTGCGTGGGGCCATCCTCCCCGAGACCGACCGAGTCGTGGGTATAGACGAGCACCACATGCGTGCTCATGAGCGCGGCCAGGCGCACCGCATTGCGTGCGTAATCGGAGAACACCAGGAAGGTGCCGCCGTACGGCAGGAAGCCGCCGTGCAGGGCGATGCCGTTCATTGCAGCGGTCATGCCGAACTCGCGCACGCCGTAATGCACGTAGTTGCCGTTGGCCTCCTGCGGGTCGAGCTCGCGCGCGGTCTTGAACCTCGTGTTGTTCGAGCCGGTGAGGTCCGCCGAGCCGCCGAAGATTTCCGGCAGCGCCGGGCCGATGACGTTGAGCACGGCCTGTGAGGACTGGCGCGTCGCCTGCGGCGCCTGCTGCGCGAGTCCCGCGGCGAGCGCCTGGGTGGCGGTCTCCCGCCAGTTGCCGGGCAATCCGCCGTGCAGGCGGCGCTCGAGCTCGCGCGCGAGCTGCGGATGGGCGCTGCGGTACCGGCCCAGCAGCTCTCGCCAGGCCGACTCGACGGCCGCACCGGCGCTGCGATGATCCCAGGCGGCGCGCAGCTCATCGGGAATGATGAAGGGCTCGTAGGGCCAGCCGATCGCCTTGCGAGTCGCCGCCACCTCCTGCGCACCCAGCGCCTCACCATGCGATTCCGCCGTCCCCTGCTTGTGCGGCGCGCCCCAACCGATGACGGTGCGGCAGCAGATCATCGACGGCCGCGTGGTTTCTGCACGCGCGGCCCGGATCGCGGCACTCACCGCTTCCGCGTCGTGTCCGTCGACATGCGGGACGACATGCCAACCATACGCCTCGAAACGTCCGGCAGTATCGTCGGTGAACCAACCCGCCACCTTGCCGTCGATGGAGATGCCGTTGTCATCATAGAAGGCGATGAGCTTGCCGAGGCGCAGCGTGCCGGCGAGAGAGCAGGCCTCGTGCGAGATACCTTCCATCAGACAGCCATCGCCGCAGAAAACATACGTGTAGTGATCCACGATCGGGAAGCCGTCGCGATTGAACTGCGCGGCCAGCATGCGCTCGGCGAGCGCGATGCCTACTGCGTTGGCGAGTCCCTGGCCGAGCGGCCCGGTGGTGGTCTCTATGCCGAGGGCCGGCTCGTGCTCGGGGTGTCCGGCGGTATGACTGCCGAGCTGGCGGAATCTCCTGATCTCCTCCAACGACAGTGGATAACCGGTCAGGTGCAGGAGCGAATAAAGCAGCATCGAGCCGTGCCCGTTCGACAACAGGAAACGATCACGGTCTGGCCATTGCGGATTGCCGGGGTTGTGCTCGAGGAAATCGCACCAGAGCACCTGCGCGATGTCTGCCATCCCCATGGGCATGCCGGGGTGCCCGGAATTGGCGTGCTGCACGGCGTCCATCGAGAGAGCGCGGATGCAGTTGGCGAGCTCGCGGCGTGTAGTCATGCTGACCTGCGGAAAACCCGCGAAAATCAGGAGGAAACGGCGCGCATTGTCCATCAGACGTGCTCGCTCCTCAATCGTGTTGTGCGCAGCAGCGCCGCTGCCGGCGCGCCTCTGCGCCGCCGATGCAGCACAGCTGCCTTGCCGTGGCGCACGCCGTCCCAGTATGTGAACAACGAGTCCAGCCTATGAGCCGAGTCGTTGCCCCCGGGAAGCACCGTCGCAAGCCCACGACACCGGCTTATGTTCGATTGGCGCCGATCACAATTTTGCGGCCTTGCCGCCGGCGCATACCCGATCGGGCGACTCAGTTCACTGCAGCCCCGCACGGGCTCTCTGCTACCCTTCGGTTCCATGATGGGGACCAAGAGTGTAGTGCGCCTGACTCATCTCACCGACCCGCACCTTTACGGGGGCGAGGCCGAGCTGCTGCGTGGCATTGCAACGCTGCCCTCGCTCGAGGCAACGCTCGCCCACGCGCAGCAGCGCGACTGGCCGCCCGATGCGGTGCTGGTGACCGGCGATCTGGTGCAGGACGATCCCGCCGGGTATCCGCATTTCCGCCGGTTGCTGGCGCCCCTCGGTCTACCGGTGCTGTGCCTGCCCGGCAATCATGACGAGCCCGAGGCGATGCGTCGCGAGCTCGACTGCGCTCCATTCATCGTCGGCGGAACGGTTGACCTCGGACTCTGGCGCATCGTGCTGCTCGACAGCACGATACGCGGCTCAGCCGCCGGACGGCTCAGCGTGGAAAGCCTCGCTGCTCTGCAGTCGGCACTCGCCGGGGCACCGCAGCGGCACGTGCTCGTATGTCTGCACCATCATCCGGTCCCGATGGCGAGCCGTTGGCTCGATCGCGTCGGCTTGCAGAATGCCGCTGAGTTTCTCGACGTCATCGATAGGCATCCCAACGTTCGCGGTATCGTCTGGGGCCACGTGCACCAGGGCTACGATGCACTGCGCAAGGATGTGCGGCTGCTCGCGACGCCCTCCACCTGCGCGCAGTTCCTGCCTCACGCCGAGCAGTTCACCCTCGATCGGCGCCCACCGGGTTACCGGACCCTCGAGCTCCAGGCCGACGGCTCGATCCTCACCGACCTCGTGTGGATCGAAAGCGGCGCGGCAGGCGGCTCGAAGTCGGCCTGGGCCGCGGCCTGAGCTGCGGCGTCGTCCAGACTGCACCAGGCCGCATACACCGACTCGACGGAAATCTCCCCGACGCGCTCGACCTGCGGCGGCCCGCCGACGGCGATGACGGGCGAGCCGCCCGAGCTGCGCGGCAGCCATACCCTGGGCGATTGAGTGCCGTAGAGCACGACCAGCGGCACCGCGAGCGCCGCGGCGGAATGCGCGGGGCCGGAATCCGCTGAAATCATGCTATGCGCGATCTCGCACAGCGCGAAAAGCGGCCGCAGCGCAGTGCTGGCCGAGCTCACGCAAGTCAGGCCCGCGGCCGCACGGATCGATTCGATGAGCGGCATCTCGGCTGCCGCACCCCGCAACACCAGCATGGCTTCCGGCATCCGGTCATGGACCCTGTGCAACAGCTGCACCCAGCGCTCGACCGGCCAGAGCTTGTCGTCACGCCCGCGCCAGTTTCGCAGCCGCCGCCGTCCCATGGTGCGGTGGTTGCCCGGCTGCAGCAGGATCAGCGGCTCGCCGCGGTAGCCGCGCGAGCGCAGCCAGTCATCGCGCTCGGCGCGCTCGCTCTCCAACACCCGCAGACACGGCGACCATACGGGGTGCAGTCCGCCAACTCGCGGAGGGGGATAGTCAGCCTCGCTCAGCGCGGCAGGGGTGCGGCGCGCAAAGCGCAGCAGCGCATCGAACCAGGGCGAGTCCGTGCCGGGCGCCTCGTCGATGAAGAGGCACCGGCGCGGATCGATTCCGCTCAGGCGCAGCAGCCGGCGAATCCGCCGCACCTGTCCCTGATGATGCTCGAACACGTAGACCGGCCCGGGCGCGCTCTCGCGCAGCGCGCGCAGAATTGCAGGCCAGGCGGAGCTGAAGAAGGTAGGCGCCTTGCGTGGCAGCGCCCAACACTTTTTCACGGCCGCGAGGCCGCGGTAGACGTCGGGCGCCCAGGCATCCGCGCCCACGACATAACACGGCCTGCCGTATCGCGCACAGAGCATCCGCAGCGCCGCCGTCAACATGACCATATCGCCGATACGGCCAAGCTTGATTACAAAGGGATACAAAGGTCTGACCATGATCGCTCATAGTGCCGCGGAAACTCATCCTGTCAACACCTCGCGCCAGCGTTGCATCACCGCGGAAAGACGGAACCGCGGATCAGGTCCGGTGATCGGACGCGCGCCTGCGCGCCAGGCGCGGATGCGCTCGATGTAGACATCGAAGAGGCCGCAGGCGGCGGCCATGTGCGCAGGCAAGCCGCGCCACGCCGCGGGCCAACTGCCGAGCAGTCCCTCGTAGGCGCGTGCTGCGGCCGTCACCGGCAGGACCTGAGCAGGATCCGCCAGAACTTCCAGCGCTGCGCCGCAATCGTGGGCGAGGACTGGCGTGCCGAGCGCTCGTGACTCGGCGAAGACCAGGCCGAAGGTCTCGGGAATGACGAAGTTGGGGAAGAACGTACAGAGCGCGGTGCGCACTTCCGCATGGACTCGATGTTGAGGTTGTGGCCCGAGAAATTCGACGCCGGCGATGCGGGCGAGCTCCCCGCTCTTGTAGCCCGGATTGCCGACGACGAGTCGCACGTCGGGCATTGCTCTCCTCACTGCCCGGAACGCATCCAGAGTGAACTTCAGGCCCTTGTTGGGAGATGACAGAAACACGAGCTTGCGGTCATCGATCGGCGAGCCGTCGGGCTGCAGATGGTCATCGACGGGGTTGTATATGGTGCAGGCGGAGACGCGGTCGGCCGCCCCCATCCAACTCAGAGCCGCCTCGACGGCATGACGCTGGGTGTCGGAAACGCAGATGACCCGCACCGCGAGCTCGCGCAGAGTGGCCACGTCCGCGGCAAGTCGGCGCGCTCGCTTCGAGCCCGGCCGCACACGGTCGTGCAGCCAGAGAAAAAAGCGCGCGTTGGGATAGAGCTGGCGCACTGCCGGCAGCGCCCGCGAGTCCCGATTGACGATCACGTGAGTGATCGCGGCATCGGGCCGCGGCGGCAGATAGCGGCCGCTCGCGCTGGTGCGGTTGTGCTGAACCACGAGCGCCCCCAGGGCATCGGCAACACGCACGACGGTCGCTTCGGTGCCGCCCATCGCCTGGCTGCGCAGAGTCGCGGTGTCATACGGCCGGCCGCACACGGGGTCGAAGAACAGAATGGCACTCATGGCGGCCATCATTGCCTATCGGGTATAACACCCGCAATGAGACTGCTGTTTGCAGAATCCAGCACACGCGGCTATGGCACCGAGCAGCACCTCGCCGCCCTCGCGACTGCGATGGCGCGGCGGGGCCATGACGTGCGCTGTCTCGTGATGGCGGGCAGTCCGGTGGCGCGGCTGCTGCACGAGGCGCAGGTGCAGACGGCCTCGATCCGCGCCGGGCACACCCGCGGCGTGCGCATCGCGGCCGGTCTGCTGCACCTGGCAGCGCGGCAGCGGCCGGACTGGATGATTGCGGGTGATCCGCGGTTCTACCGGATGCTCCTGGGTCTTCGCGCCATCATCGGCGCGCGCGTGGCGCTCTTCCGGCACTGGCACGACGCGCCGGTGAGGCAGCGCACGCGCGAGCTCCTCTCCCGGCGCGCCGACCGCTTCATTCTCGTCTCGCGGTTCCACCGCGACGACTATCAACGGCAGGGAATGGATGTGGAGCGTGCCTCGGTGCTCTACAACCCGATCGATACCGGGCACTTCCGGCCGTCGACGGCCGCGCGCAGGGGTACGAGAGACCGGCTCGGCCTCGGTGACAACGACGTGGTCGTCGGTTATGTCGGAAGGATGATCGAGGAAAAAGGGATCTACACGCTGCTCGCGGCCGCGGAGCGTTTCCTGGCAGCCGAAGCTGCCGCGAGCATGTTGTGGGTGGGCGATGGTGAGGGCTCCCCGGCGCTGCGGGCGAGGATCGATCGCTCGGCGCACGCGAGCCGGCATCGCATCATCGGCTGGGAGGCGGACACCGCCGCGCTGTATCCCGCGCTCGACATTCTCGCCGTGCCCTCCCTTTACCCGGAGCCCTTCGGACGCGTCTCGGTCGAGGCGCAGGCAGCCGAGGTCCCCGTGGTATCGAGCCTCGCGGGCGGATTGCCCGAGACCTTCACACCCGGTGCGACGGGCATCGGGGTCGCACCAGGCGATGTGGATGGACTCGCAGCCGCGATACTCGGGCTCATCCGCGATCCCGAACGGCGGCGGCGATTGGGCGCGGCCGGCCGCGAATGGGCATGCGCGCGATTCTCGCTCGAGCGCATCGCCGGGGATTTCGAGCGCCTGCTCGCCGGCGAGTAGCGCGCGCCGCGGCAGCCCGCCCCTCTTCGACTCATCTCGAGCGGCGTTGCGCCCTCTTGCGCGCCAATAGACCGGCGCGCGCGATCCGCGGTCGCGGCGCTTCGGCGACGCCCGTGAAACCACCGCGCGTCGTGCGTTGCTCCGCGGTGATGACTCCGAGCTTCTCCAGACGCGCCTCGATGGCGCGCAACGTGCGTCCGTGCTTGCGCGCGATCACCATCGGCGAATCGCCACTCTTGAAGCCGGCGACCAGTCTGCTTTCCTCCTCCGTCGTCCACGCCCGGCCGACGTTGTCCGGCAGCTGCGCGCGCCGTTGCGCCCGGGCAGCCGACTGCTCGAGTGCCGCGAGGCCGGCGAGCAGTGCCCGCAGCACATCGGCGTGTTGCAGCACCGTCTCACGCGCAAGCTCCTCCCCGGTGACGGGGTCGATTCCCTGGATGAGAGACTGCAATATCTGCCTTGCCCTGCTCTGCGTCACGATGGCTCTCCGCTGGCGTAATGACTCGGGGTCATTGTCGGCGCGCGGCCGCGATCGCCTCCAGGGCGAGAGGTTGCGCGTTTGCGGCCGTTTGCCGCATTCGCGCAGGATTTGCGGAGATAGGCGCCTTGCCCGTACATTGCGCGCCCCGTCCGACCGATTCGCTGGCATGCGCGCCTTCGCCTGGTTTCTGCTGTTGATTGCGGTGAGCCTTGCGGCCATGGCCGCGCTCACCTATCCGGCGTGGCTGCTGCTGCATCCGCACTTCGACTTTCCGTTCCACCGCATCGGGGAGCGGATCGGGATGCTGGCGTTTCTCATCGGGTTCCTGCTGGTGGCGCGCCGGCTGCGGCTGGCGGATCGCGCCAGTCTCGGGTTCGGGGCGCCCCGCGCGCTCTTCGTGCGCGAGCTTTGCGTCGGGCTCGTGCTCGGCGTGATCACCATGGCGGGCGTGGCCGCCTCGATGGCGGCTCTGGGCCTGCTCGATTTTCGCCAGGCCGCCGGCTATGGCGCCGGTACCCTTGCGGCACTCATCGCGAAGCGGCTCGCGAGCGGCCTGGCCGTCGCGCTCATCGAGGAGACGGCGCTGCGCGGCGCGATGTTCACCGGCATCCGGCGGGAGTCCGGCGTCACGGCCGCAGTCCTGCTGACCTCGCTCGTGTACTCCGCAACGCATTTCCTCGGCAGCTTCCACATTCCGCCCGCCCAGGTCTCCGCCTGGAGTGGGGTGGCGCTCCTTCACGGCACGCTACTGTCCTTCGACCATCCGCTCGGCATTGCGGACGCCTTCCTGTGCCTCACCGCAGTCGGCGTGGTGCTGGCGCTCGTACGGGCGATCACCGGCAACATCGCCGCGGGGATGGGACTGCACGCCGGCTGGGTGTGGGTGATGTTGGTGGCGCATGCCCTGTCGCAACCGGACCGGCATGCCACGCTCGCCTTTCTCCTCAGCCGCCACGATGGCTTCACCGGCTGGCTGGTGCTCGGCTGGACGGTGATGTTGGGTCTCGGCCTGTGGCAATTCTACGTCCGGCGACAGCGCCGGCCGCAGGGTCCAGGCGTCGCCGCCTGAGCGTGCTTTCTCACTTACGGCCGAGCTCGGCCAGGAGCTTACCGTGCAGGCCGCCAAAGCCGCCGTTGCTCATGATGACCGCGTGGTCACCGGGCCGCAGGGTGTGTGCAAGGTCCTTCGCCAGCTCCGCCACATCGCTGCGTCCGTGCCCGCGAGCGCCAAGGGCGGCGAGTGTGCCTGACGCATCCCATCCGAGGTCGGCGGGTGTATACAACCAGACATCGTCCGCTGCGGCAAAGGAGCCCGCGAGCGAGTCACGGTGTACACCCATGCGCATGGTGTTGGAACGGGGCTCCAGCACGGCGACTATGCGCGCGCGGCCGACACGCCGGCGCAACCCATCGATGGTCGTCGCGATCGCCGTGGGGTGGTGCGCGAAGTCGTCGTAAACACGCACGCCGTTCACCTCACCGCGAAGCTGCATGCGGCGCGCAACGCCTGCGAAGGAATGCAGCGCCTCGATTGCCTGCTCGACGGTGAGGCCGGCGTGCCGCGCGGCCGCGATGGCCGCGAGCGCGTTCTCCATGTTGTGCGCGCCGATGAGTCCCCACTGCACGATGCCTCGCGGCCGGCCCTGCTCGAGGACCTCGAAGCACGAGAAATCCTCGACACCGCCTGCCGCGCGTGCGGTCCAATACGCCTGCGCAGCGGATTGGCCGGAGAAACCCTCGAGCGGCGTCCAGCATCCCATCGCCAGAGTCTCCTGCAGGCGCGCGTCTGCAGCATTCCATATGATGCGGCCGCCACCCGGCACGGTCCTCACCAGGTGATGGAACTGCCGCTCGATGGCCGCCACGTCCGGATAGATGTCCGCATGGTCATACTCGAGATTGTTGACGATGAGGGTGCGCGGACGGTAATGGACGAACTTCGCGCGCTTGTCGAAGAAGGCGGTGTCGTATTCGTCCGCCTCGATCACGAAGAACGGCGCCGCTCCGAGGCGCGCGCTCGTCTGGAAGTTCGCCGGCACGCCGCCGATCAGGAACCCGGGCTCGCGCCCCGCGTGCTCGAGGATCCAGGCGAGAAGCGACGAGGTGGTGGTCTTGCCGTGCGTGCCGGCGACGGCCAGTACCCAGCGATCGCGCAGCACCTCGCGTGACAGCCACTCCGGGCCCGATGCATAGGGGATGCCGCGGTCGAGCAGGGCCTCGATGACCGGCATGCCGCGCGTCATGACATTACCGATCACGACTACATCGGGCCGGAGATCGAGCTGCGCGGCCTCGTAGCCTTCGATGAGCTCGATGCCGAGCGCCTCGAGCTGCGTGCTCATGGGCGGATAGACGTTACGGTCGGAGCCGGTGACACGGTGGCCGGCGGCGCGCCCGATCGCGGCGATGCCGCCCATGAAGGTTCCGCAAACCCCGAGAATGTGTACATGCATAATGAGCGGGGATTCTACAGATCATCCTCTACCCTTTTGCAGCACATCACCGACACTGCCACTGCCGTCACCGATCTTGCCGCGCGCCTCGCGAGCCAGCAGACGATCGGTCTCGATACGGAATTCCTCCGCGAGCGCACCTATCGCGCGGAGCTCTGCCTGGTTCAGGTGTCGTCGACGAACGACGCCACGTGCATCGATCCGATCGCAGTCCCCGATCTCGCGGCGCTTGCCGGGCCGCTCACGGCGGCGGGTGTTGTGAAGGTGATGCATGCATCACGACAGGATCTGGAGGTCCTGCTGCCGGTGACCGGCCTGGTGCGCCCGGTGTTTGATACGCAGATCGCGGCCGCCCTCGGAGGGCTCGCCGCGCAGGTCGGCTACGCCGAGCTCGTGCGCCGCCTGCTGGGTGTCGAGCTGCCGAAGGCGCATACCCGCACCGACTGGTCGCGCCGGCCGCTCTCACCGGAGCAGATCGAGTACGCCTTGGATGACGTACGGCACCTGATCCCGCTCAAGGATGCGCTCGAAGAGCGGTTGGACAAGCTCGGCCGGCTGTCGTGGCTCGCCGAAGAGCTCGGCGGGCTCCTCGATGCGCGCAGCCTCGCGACGGACCCGGAGGAGGCGTGGCGCCGGCTGAAGGGACTGCGGAGCCTCGATCCTGCGCGCGAGCGGCTGGCCCGCGGCCTCGCTGCCTGGCGCGAACGGCGCGCGATGGAGCGCAACCGGCCGCGGGGATGGATCCTCGACGATGCGGTGTTGCGCGAGGTGATCGCGCGCGTGCCGCGGTCGCTGGAAGAGCTCGAGTCTCTGCCCGAAATGCCCGCGGGCGTCATGCGCCACTGCGGCCGCGAGCTTCTGGCCTGCATCGCCGCCGCTGAGGTCCCGAGCCCGGCGCCGGCCCTCGATCCGCGGCAGCGCCCGGATCCGGTGAAGAGCGCGCTGGTGAAAAAGCTCGGCACCCTCAATCAGGCGACCGCCGCCGAGCTCGGCATCAGTCCGGAGGTGCTCGCCACGCGGCGTGACCTGGAGCGGCTGGCGGAAGGCGACCGAGACCTCCCGGCGCTGCGCGGCTGGCGGCAGGCCGTGATTGGCGGGAAGCTGCTCGGCGCCATTTAGGCTCGCTGTGGCGAGCGCTCATTTGACGAGCGCGCTCTCGAGGCGCTGCTCCACCTCGGCGACGGAGCCTTCGGCGTCGATGGTGCGGAGGAGGCCCTGCTGGCGGTAGTACTCCACGAGCGGGCGAGTCTGCTGCTCGTACACCTTGAGGCGCTCGGCAACCGTGGCCTCGTTGTCGTCGGGGCGTTGGAAGAGACGGTGGGGCTTGCCGGTCTTGGGACAGAGCTCGCGCTCGGCCTCACCCGCCGGTGAGGTCAGGAGATTGACGACACGGCCGCAGTCGGCACAGGTGCGCCGCCCGGAGATGCGGCGAGAGAGCTCGCCGTAGTCGACCTCCATCAGCACGACGGCCTCGAGCGGCTGGCCGATCTCGCGCAGCAGCGCATCGAGTGCGCGCGCCTGCGCCAGGTTGCGCGGAAAGCCGTCGAGGATGAAGCCGCCGCGAGTGTCAGGCTCGGCGAGGCGCTCGCGGATCATCCCGAGAACGATCTCATCGGCGACCAGGCGCCCGGCATCCATCGCCTCCTTGGCCTTCAGTCCGAGCGGTGTGCCTTTGGCCACGGCGGCGCGCAGCAGATCCCCGGTGGAGACCTGTGGTATGCCGTGCCGCCCGACGAGGCGCTGAGACTGCGTGCCCTTCCCCGATCCCGGGGCCCCCAACAGGACGATGCGCATGAGTGGATTTTATCGAGACCTATTATCGCGGAAGGCTGGTCACGTTACCGACGCCGGCGGGCGAGGTCAAACGTGCAGCCGTGCGCTATCCTGCTTGCCGCTCCTGCTGATCATCTTTGGCCCACCCTCAGGACCTGCGACGCCATGAAGAAAACGACGTCCAAGAAGAACGCGTTCTATGCCCAATCCGGCGGTGTCTCTGCCGTCATCAATGCCTCGGCTTGCGGCGTCATCGAGACGGCAATGCGGCAGTCGCGACACATCGGTAAAGTCTACGCAGGACGCGACGGTATCGTCGGTGCGTTGACGGAGGATCTGATCGACGTCAGCCGTGAGAGTCCCGCCGTCATCCGCGGACTCAGGCATACGCCTGCCGGGGCCTTCGGCTCGGCACGGTTCAAGCTGAAGGGTCTCGAGCAGAACCGCGCGGAGTACGAGCGGCTGATCGAGGTTTTCCGCGCCCACGACATCGGCTACTTCTTCTACAACGGCGGCAACGACTCGATGGACACCGCCCTCAAGGTCTCGCAGATCGGCGAGTCGCTGGGTTATCCCATCACCTGTGTCGGCGTGCCGAAGACGGTGGACAACGATCTGCCCCACACCGACTGCTGCCCGGGATTTGGATCGGTCGCCAAGTACGTCGCCGTATCCACCCGCGAGGCAGCCCTGGACGTAGCCTCGATGGCGCGGACCTCGACCAAAGTGTTCGTCTTCGAGGTCATGGGGAGGCATGCCGGCTGGATTGCCGCGGCGGCGGGGCTGGCTGGCCGTAAAGCCGGCGAGCCGCCTCACATCATCCTGTTTCCCGAAATCCCGTTCGAGAAGGACCGGTTCCTGGAGCGTGTGAAGCAGTCTGTTGCAGCGTCCGGCTACTGCGTCGTAGTGGTCTCAGAGGGCTCCGCGTACCCGGACGGAAAATTCCTGGCGGAGGCCGGCACGCGGGACGCCTTTGGCCACACGCAGCTCGGCGGCGTCGGACCCGTGGTCGCGGACATGATCCGCCAGGCGCACGGCTACAAATATCACTGGGCGGTCGCCGACTATCTGCAGCGCTCGGCCCGCCACATCGCCTCCAAGGTGGACGTCGAGCAGGCCTATGCCGTGGGCAAAGCGGCGGTCGAGCTCGCCATCAAAGGCATCAACGCGGTGATGCCGGTCATCGTCCGCAAGGCATCGAAGCCCTACCGCTGGTCCATTGGCCACGTCCCGCTCGCAGAAGTGGCCAATCGCGAGAAGAAGCTGCCGCGCAACTACATCACCGAAGACGGCTTCGGCATCACTGAGGCCTGCCGCCGCTACCTCGAGCCTCTCGTCGTCGGCGAGGCCTATCCCCCCTATCGCGACGGCCTGCCCGAATATGTCCGCATCAAGGGAAGCCCCGTGCGCAAACGGCTGCGAACCGAGTTCAAGCTATGAGGCTCGTGGTATAGTTCGCGGCCTTTTTTGTAGCCCTAACGACTCTCGGGGGGATAGCCTGATGGATGCCACCACGTGGCTGTGGGCCGCAATTGCGGCCGGTGTGCTTGCCGTACTCTACGGCATCGTATCCATGACGACGATCCTGCGCCTGCCCGCCGGCAACGCCCGCATGCAGGAGATCGCCGCGGCGATACAGGCCGGCGCGAAGGCGTACCTCAATCGCCAGTACACGACGATCCTCATCGTCGGCATCGTGCTCTTCCTGATCCTCGGCTTCTTCCTCCATTGGCCGACGGCGGGCGGCTTCGCCATCGGAGCCATCCTCTCTGGCGCCACCGGCTATATCGGAATGAACATCTCCGTGCGCGCCAACGTCCGCACGGCCGAGGCCGCCACGAAGGGCCTCAATGCCGCGCTGTCGGTCGCATTCCGCGGCGGCGCGATCACCGGCATGCTGGTGGTCGGTCTGGCGCTGCTGGGCGTCGCTGGCTATTTCGCATTCCTCCGTCACCTCATCGGTAACGAGGCGGCATTGCACGCGCTGGTCGGCCTCGCCTTCGGCGGCTCGCTGATCTCGATCTTCGCGCGTCTCGGCGGCGGCATCTTTACGAAGGGTGCGGACGTCGGCGCTGACCTCGTCGGCAAGGTGGAAGCCGGCATTCCCGAGGACGACCCGCGCAATCCGGCGGTGATCGCCGATAACGTGGGCGACAACGTGGGCGACTGCGCCGGCATGGCGGCGGATCTCTTCGAGACCTACGCAGTGACCGTGGTCGCCACGATGCTGCTGGGCGGGCTGCTGTTCGCCAAGCAGAGCGCAGCGGCCGGCTTCAATGCGGCGGTCTATCCACTCGCGCTCGGCGCCGTGTCGATCGTCTCCTCCATCATCGGCACTTTCTTCGTCTCGGCGCGCGCGGGCGGCAAGATCATGAACGCCCTCTACAAGGGCGTGATCGTATCCGGCATCGTCTCGGCCGTCGGCTTCTACTTCATCACGCACGCGCTGATGCCCTCGCAGGGCAACTCGCTCTTCGGTTGCTCACTCATCGGCCTCGGTCTCACCGCGGCCCTCATCGTCATCACCGAGTACTACACGGCCACCGAGTACAGTCCGGTGCGCAAGGTGTCCGCCGCCTCGCAGACCGGGCACGCGACCAACATCATCGCGGGCCTGGGCGTGTCCATGAAGGCGACCGCGCTGCCCGTCATCGCGGTGTGCCTGGCCATCTGGGCCTCGTTCAAGCTCGGAGAAGCGAGCGGCGCCGGCCTCTACGGCATTGCCATCGCCGCCACCGCCATGCTCTCGATGACCGGCATGATCGTCGCGCTCGACGCCTATGGTCCCATCACCGACAACGCGGGCGGTATCGCGGAGATGGCAGGCCTGCCGAAGCAGGTGCGTGACATCACCGATCCGCTCGATGCGGTCGGCAATACGACGAAGGCGGTCACCAAGGGGTACGCCATCGGGTCGGCCGCCCTCGCGGCGCTCGTGCTCTTCGCCGACTACACCCATAATCTCGAGTCAGCAGGGAAGCTCGTCGCGTTCTCGCTGTCCGATCCGGCGGTCATCATCGGCCTCTTCATCGGCGGCCTGGTCCCCTACCTTTTCGGCGCACTCGCGATGGAAGCGGTCGGACGCGCCGCCGGCTCCGTGGTGACCGAGGTCCGGCGCCAGTTCCGCGAGATCAAAGGGATCATGGAGGGCACCGCCAAGCCCGACTATTCGCGGGCGGTCGATCTGCTGACCCGGGCTGCGATCGGCGAGATGATCATTCCCTCGCTGCTGCCGATCGTCGTGCCCATCGTGCTGGTGGTGGTGATGAATTACCTGCTCGGTCCCGGCGCCGGAATCAAGGCGCTCGGCGGGCTCCTCATCGGCACCATCGTGACCGGCCTGTTCGTCGCCGTCTCCATGACGACTGGCGGTGGCGCCTGGGACAATGCCAAGAAGTACATCGAGGAAGGCAACTACGGCGGCAAGGGGTCGGACGCGCACAAGGCCGCGGTGACGGGCGATACGGTCGGCGATCCGTACAAGGACACTGCCGGCCCCGCCATCAACCCCCTCATCAAGATCATCAACATCGTCGCGCTTCTGATGATCCCTTTGCTTTGATCGGCGCAAATCGCTCCCGGCGATTTGCTTTCGTGCGCCGGACAGGAGGTCAAGCGTGGGGGATGGCGCTCAGGAGGCGGTGCAGGATCGCGGGAGAGGCGGGCTTGACGATGTGATGGTCGATGCTCGCCTCGCGCGAGCGCCGACGATCGGCTTCGTGGCCGAGGCCGGTGAGGGCGATGATCGTGGTCGAGGTGCCCTCAGGCATGGAGCGGATACGGGCGGCCGTCTCGAGGCCGCTCAGCTCGGGCATGCTGATGTCCATGAAAACCACTTCGGGATGCACCTGCCGATACTTCTCGAGCGCCTCGTGAGGTCCGTAGGCGGTATGGACCTCGTGGCCCATCATCGCGAGGAGACAGGCCACGGCATCGGCGGAATCGACCTGATCATCCACCACCAGTACCTTGAGCGGCACCTGCGCGTGCGGCAACTCCTCCACGATCTCTCCTGCAAGACTCGAGCATCCCACAGCAGTGTGCTCCACAACACCCTACCCAGCCCAAGCTGAGCAAGAATCGTGCGAGCCGGTGCTTTCCGGCAAAGATCCCCAGGCCTCTCGTCGCTCGGGTGAGCATCCGCGCGCGGACAATGGGCAGGGGGTCCCCTGCCGCCTGGAAGGCCAGTGGTACGACCCAGCCAGAGCTCAATGTGATTTCGCGGGAGGCGGGAGATGCGGCGGGCTCAGGCCCTGCCGCCGGAGCGCGATTCCGTCAGCATTGCCCCGACCAGCTTGTTGAGCCGTGCGTAATACGCCGCGACCGGCTGTTCAGCCTGTGCCTGCTTGGTCACGAGCGCTTCCCTGATCTCGGCCAGGCGGCGCTCGATGCGCTCGTCGACCGTCATGGACCTGCAGATGAGCGCGCTCACGCAGGCGGTGATCTCGGCATCGAGGGTGCGTGCATCGCTGCCGGCGATCTCCACGCCGGTGAGCTCGCGGGGACAACCTGCGGCAAGGTGCTCACGCCATAAACGGGCAAGCTGCATACGCTGGGCGCCTCCTGCTGCTCGCTCTCGTGCATGAATCGGGCGCCCTTCTTACCATGCCCGCGGGCAACTTGCACCGTTGGTTTGCGTGACCTGCAGGCTGTTGGTTGTTGGCGCTACCCGACAGTGGTGCCTGCAGTCACCCCCGCCAAGCCCGCAACTTATTGATTCCACAGGTGCTGCTTCGTCGTGCCTGACTGTTGCTTTCGCGCCGGGGCTGGCTCGGGAGGGTGCTTCGCAGAGCCGGGCGCAGGGTCGCGCCGCCAGGTGCTTGACGAGGCCGCTGCCGACCTGTTGGACTCGCGCTGCTATTCGCAGCATGCCGGAGGTGCCGGTCGTGGAATCCAAAGAGCAGTTCCCGGTCGAGAAGACCGATGAGGAGTGGCGCGCGGGGCTCACCGCGGAGCAGTATCGCGTGCTTCGCCGCCACGGCACGGAGCGCGCCGGCACCAGCACGCTCAATGACGAGCACCGCGCGGGCGTATTCCGCTGCGCCGGCTGCGGGCAGCCGCTCTACGAATCGGACTCGAAATTCGAGAGCGGCACCGGCTGGCCGAGCTTCCTGCAGCCGATCGCCGGGGCGGTCGCCACGCGCGAAGACCACAACCATCTGATGAGGCGAACCGAGGTGCATTGTTCCCGCTGCGGCGGCCATCTCGGCCACGTCTTCCCCGACGGCCCCAAGCCAACAGGCCTGCGCTACTGTATGAACGGCGCGGCCTTGCAGTTCGAGCCGAAGCAGATTAGGAGCAAGTGAGTCAGGGGGCAGCCTCCAGGGCGGTCTCGCCCCTCACGCCGCGAGCGGCAGCGGTAGCGGCCGGGCGATTGCGTAGCCCTGTAGGAAATCGACGCCCATACGCCGCGCCGCATCGAGCGCCGCGCTGTCCTCGACCTGCTCGGCGATCACTCTGAAGTTGAGTGTACGCGCGAGCTTGATCATCGCCGTCACCATCGCCTGGTTGACGGAGTCGCGCGCGAGATTGCGGATGAAGGAGCCGTCGATCTTGAGGTAATCCATCGGCAAGCTCTTCAGGTTGGAGAAAGACCCGACGCCCGACCCGAAGTCATCCAACGCAAACTGACAGCCCATGCCGTGGAGCACGCCGACGAAGCGGCGCGCGTGCTCGAGATTCGCCACCACCGCCGTCTCGCTGATCTCGAAGCACACCTGTGCGGGCGTCACGCCGGTGCTGTCCAGGCATTCGACCACGAACTCGAGGAATTGCGAGTCCGCGAGCGTCTGACCGGACACGTTGATGGCGACACAGCGATCGCTCGGCACGGGGATCGCGCCCCGGCCCAGCGCCGCGAGCGTCGTCTGCACGACCCAGCGATCCACCAGGCCCATCAGCCGGTAACGCTCCGCCGCCCGCAGGAACTCCGCCGGCGCCACGTGATGGCCATTCTCGTCCTGCAGCCGCACCAGCACTTCCATCGCCGGCCCGCCGCCCTCTGTGCCGTAGGCCGGCACGATCGGCTGGTGGAAGAGCTGGAAGCGGCTCTCCTTGAGCGCGCTCTGCAGCTTCTGCAGCCACTGGATCTCGCCGGTGTGGCGGGCGAGCGCCTCGTCCCGGGCCGAGTACACGGCCACGCGGCCCGAGCCCTGTTTCTTGGCGACATAGCAGGCGGAATCGGCCGCGACCAGCAGCTCCTCGAGCGTGCCGCTCTCGCGCGAGATCTCCACCAGGCCGACCGACACTCCGATGTTGAATATCTTGTCGCGCCACACGAAGCGGTGCTCGCCCACGGAGCGGCAGACATCGTCGGCGATCTGGCGCGCTTTCTCGAGCGGACAGCCGATGAGCAGCATGCCGAACTCATCCCCGCCGAGGCGCCCGACCGAGTCGCTGTCGCGAACCGCATCGCGCAGCAGCTTCGCCACCTCGCGCAGCATGCTGTCGCCCGCAAGGTGGCCGCTCGTGTCGTTGACCACCTTGAAGCGGTCGAGGTCGAGATAACACAACACGTGCTGGCCGTCACCGCGGTGGCCGCTCTCGATGGCCTCTTCCAGCCGCCGCTCGAATTCGCGGCGGTTGACGAGCCCGGTGAGCGCATCGTGAGTCGCCTGGTAGGACATCTGGCGGGCGAGGCCGCGCTGCTCGGAGACATCGTGGAGCAGCACCACGGCGCCGACCTGCTCGCCGGCGGCATTGCGCATGGGCGTCGCCGACAGCTCGATCGAGTGCTCGCTCGCGTTGGCGCGCGAGATCAGCAGGGCGCGGCGGCCGAGGGTCACCGGCGCGCCGCTCGTGAGTGCCTGACGCACCGGATCCGCAAGCAGGCGCCGATCGGTCTCATCGACCAGCCCGACGATCTCATCCAGGGTCTTGCCGAGGGCCTGATCGGCAGGCGCCGCGGCGAGCCGCTCCGCTGCGGGGTTGAGATAGGTGATGCGGCCCTCGACATCCATGGCGATGACGGCCTCGATGAGTGAGTTGAGGGCGAGCAGATAGGCCGTGGAGTCGCCTTCGGACTTCAGGCGCAGCGCTTCGACGGTCTGGGTCGGAAGTATCTCCACACCCGTCATGAGAAGCGCGCTGCCGCCGTCATAGTCCACGCGCGCGGAGGAGATCTCGAGCCGGCTCACCTGAGCCTCGCGACCGAGAACTTCCACCTCGTAACGCTCGGCAGCCGGTTCGCCGCCGAGCCGCCGGCGGATGTTCTCGTGTACCAGCTCGGCATACTCCGGCGCCACGAGGTCGCCGAGTCGCCGCCCGGCGAGGTCGGCGCGATCGGCGCCCACCAGCGCGGCGAACTGCCGGTTGGCGTAGAGAATCACCTCGCGATGCACGAGCACCGCCTCGTGGATGCGCTCGCCGAGCTCGGCGAAGAGCTTCGGGGTCACGCGGCCGGTGTCCCGCTCGGCCGCCGCGCGTGTCAACAGATGGTTGATTGCCGTGACCAGAGCCGACAGCTCGGGCTTCGAGGTGCCCGAGTCCACGCGGCCGGCGAGCGAGCCGCCGATGGCAATGCGCTGCAACTGCAATGACAGTTGGTTCACGTCCTTGAGCTCACGCCGCTGGGCCGCGTAGAGCCACAGAAGAACGGCGGCGGCGAGCGCGAGCAGGATGCACGCCAATGCGATGGCGGACACTTAGGCGTCCCCGCCCGGGCCTTGTCCCCGCCGCTGCGGCGAGGGATTTCCGCCCGCGCGCGCGCTTCTTAGCGAGTTCATGGGGTGAGGGCTGGCAAGCAGTCCGGGATTGCTTTTCATTATTCTCGTGCCCGGGGAGCGGACGCCCGAAAGCATAGCGTACGTGTCCGGCGTCCCGTCGGCATTTCACCATATCTCATCGCAAAGCGGCTTGGCAGGAGCCGCGAAAACCCGTAACTTCACGAGCCCCGCCCCTGGGACGCAATAAGTCCAATCGGAGCTCCAATCACGATGTCCACGGTCCAAGCACGCGAACAGATGATCGAGCAGCAGGTTCGTGCGTGGGACGTGCTCGATGCGCGCGTGCTCGAGACTCTGCGCAAGGTGCCGCGCGAGGCCTTCGTCTCGCCACAGCACCGCTTCCTGGCCTTCGCGGACGTGGAGATTCCCTTGCCTTGCGGCCAGCACATGTTGCGCCCGAGCGTGGTCGGCAGACTCCTGCAGGCGCTCGCGCTCACGGGCAGCGAGCGGGTGCTCGAGATCGGGACCGGCTCGGGATTCGTGACGGCCTGTCTGCGGGCGGGAGGCACTTCCGTCCGCTCGCTCGAGATCTTCCCGGATCTCGCAGAGCTCGCCCGCCGCAACATCGCTTCGCTTGGCTTCGGGGAGGTGGACGTGGTGACGCAGGATGCGACTCGCCTGGATTCCGACACGCGTTACGACGCCATCGCCATCACAGCCTCGCTCCCCGTACCCGACGAGCGCTTCCAGCAGCAGCTCGCGGTCGGCGGGCGGCTCTTCGTCGTGGTGGGTGAGCCTCCGGTCATGGAGGCCCGCCTCATCCGGCGGATCTCCGAGGACGCCTGGGGCACTGAGAGCCTGTTCGAGACGGTGATCGATCCGCTCGTACATGCAACTCGGCCGCAGGGTTTTGTGTTCTAAGAGCCTCTTCAAGACTCAAGAGCATCTCTGCACGACTATGCACCCCGCCGTACGGACATCGAGCCTGGCCCTCTTCTGCGCCGGCTTTGCCATCGGACTCCCGGTCGCCTCGAAGGCCGCGGATTTCGCCCAGGTCTACCAGGACGCCCTGGCCAACGACCCCACCTACCAGCAGGCCCATGCGACCTACATGGCGGCGCGCGAGGCCCGGCCAGAGGCCTGGGCGGCGTTGCTGCCCCAGATCTCAGGATCGGCCGGCAAGACCTGGGACCATACCTCCGGCCTGACGACGCAGGTCGGCGCCGGGCCCGGCGGGGTGTCCGCGCCCGCCTCGTTCTATGCGACGACGCATTCGAGCGCCCGGCAGTGGAGCCTCAATCTCTCGCAGCAGCTCTTCTCATGGACCGACTGGATGACGCTCAAGGCCGCGGACAGCCAGGTGGCCGAGGCGCAGGCGACCTATGAGTCCGCGGCGCAGAACCTGATCCTGCGGGTCGCTACGGCGTACTTCAATGTGCTCTCGGCGCTCGATACCCTGCAGGCGCAGGAGTCTTCCCTGCAGGCATTCGACCTGCAGCTCGAGCAAGCCAACAAGCGCTTCCAGGTGGGGCTCATCGCCATCACCGATGTCGAGCAGGCGCGCGCCGCGCGCGATACCGCCGCGGCAGCCGTGATCGGTGACAAGCAGGCGCTCGCGAACACCGAGGACCAGCTCGAAGTCATCACCGGCCGGCAGTACGACACTCTGTCGGAGCCCGGTAACGACATGCCGCTCGTGACGCCGAGCCCGGCCGATCAGAACCAGTGGGTACAGACTTCGCTGCAGCAGAATCTCACGCTCATGGCCAGCCGGCTGGCCGCGGACGTGGCCCGGGACAACGTCCGCATCGCCTTCGGCGGGCATCTGCCCACCGTCAGCCTGATCGCCAGCCGCTCCTACAACAGCTCGAGCATCGATGAGTCGATCGTCGGCATCGGCTCCTTCAACGGCCTGCCCTCCTGGTCGAACGACCGCCAGATCGGGCTCGAGGTCACCGTCCCGATCTTCAGCGGCGGCGGGACGGAAGCGCGGGTACATCAGGCCCAGTACCAATGGATTGCCGCAAAGGACGCCGTGGAGCAGGCCTCGCGCTCCACCGTTCAGCAGGCGCGCGACTCCTACCTCGGCGTGATCAGCGGCATCGCCCACGTCCAGGCGTTACAACAGGCGCTCACCTCCAGTCAGACCGCATACCGGGCGACTGAGGCGGGGTACCGTGTCGGTACGCAGACCGAGGTCGACGTCCTCAATGCGTTGAGCACCCTGGTACAGGCGAAGACCAACTACGCCTCCAGCCGCTATGCGTACATCAATAGTGTGGTGCAGCTGCGCTTCGCCGCGGGGACGCTCGATGCCAACGAAGTGCAGGCGATCAACCACTGGCTGACCTCGAGTGCCTCGGTCTCCCCCGGTGCGATCACGCCGGAGGCGATGACACCTCGCTCGCCCCCGCCCACCCCGAAGCCGCCGCCGGCACCGCCGCCGCCCTAGTCCATTGGCGCACAAAATCGCATGGAGCGATTTTGAACGCCTGGCGCAGCCAGGCGGGCCCGCCAGGGCCGAGGCGCAGGGATTCGTCTCGCGGCCCAGGGAGCGGCCCTGGGCCGCTTAATCAGGTGCTCTCGGGCTAATATCCTTTGTAGGACTTCTCTTCCATCAGCCGCGATCCCAGCGCCCTGTTGATGCGCTTCTTGATCTCCGCGCGCTCGTCGTTCGCGTGGTAGACCGCACGGGCGAGCTCGATGAAGTCCCGGTCGAAGGTCTGGTGGGCCTCCTTTTCCCGGATGCGATCCTCGATGTCCCATAACCGCTCGTTCACTTCCTGCAGCGCCCGCTCGTCGCGGGCGACGTCGACAGTGAAGCGCGAGTCGCGCCAGGTCTTCTCCAGCAGGCCGAGCTCGAGCCGCACGTTGGCGAGCTTGGCGGGATCCAGAATGCGCGCCGTCTTGATCCTGAGGATCGTGATCTTGTCGAGCAGCTCGCCGGGGGAGATGGGCACCAGGATGTCGGTCATGCCCCGTATGCTAACAACTCGTCGAGCTTCGCGGTGACCTGGGGGACCTCGATGAGGTCCATCACGCCGGGCTCCTCGATCTTCTCCGTCCAGGGCAGCTCCTCGGGCGGGCGGCCGCGGAACCGCTGCGCCGCCGCAGGGAAGGCGTCCACGCACCACCTGCGCGAGAGGTACGGCCCGCTGCGGGCGGGATTGGTCGCCGCGTAGAGGCCGATCACGGGCGTAGCAACCATGGTCGCCATGTGAGCGGGACCGGAATCGGGCGTGAGGAGCACGGCCGCACGCGAAAGGAGCGCCAGCATTTGCGGCAGGGTGTCGCGCCCGATCTGATTCACGACGGGCGCGTGAGCCGCCTGCTCGATGGCTGCACCGACAGCCCGCTCCTCCGCACTCGGCCCGCCAGCGAGAATGACGCGCATGCCGTGGCGTCCAGCCGCGTGGTCAGCGATGGCCGCGTAGGCCTCGGGATGCCAGTTCCGGCGCGAGTGACTGGAGCAGGGGCTGATGACCAGGGTCGGCTGCGCATCGGGTATGAGCCTCTTCGCGTAATCCAGTGCTGCCGGTGGCAGGGGAACATCCCAGCGCAAAGTGCGCTCGCGGATGCCGAGTGCCTCGAGAAAGCCGAAGAAGCTGTCCAGAACGTGCTCGCGGGATCGTGGCGCGACCCGCGCATTGGTGAAGAGCCACTGCAGCTCGCGGGCGCGAGCGGTATCGAATCCGAGCCGGAGGGTGGCCGGCACGAGGCGCGAGAGGAGACTCGCGCGCAGCGAGAGCTGCATGTGCAGCAGCACATCGAAGTGTCGTCCCCGCATGCGCGCGCGCAGATCGCGACCCGCCGCAAGGCCGGCACGCTTGTCCACGGTGATAAACTCCACGTCATCGATGAGCTCCATCAGTCGCGATTCCGCTTTGCCGATGACCCATGTCAGCTTCGTCTGCGGCCATGTGCGTTGCAGCGTTCGGATCACCGGAACCACGTGGCAGGTGTCGCCGAGCGCGGAGAGTCTCAGGATGCAGACGGTGAGAGGCGGTCGGTCGAGCGGCAACTTCACGGAGAGCACCCGGTGAGCAGGCGCTGGCCGCTGGGGTCGGAAGTGAAGCATGGCGCCATCGAGAGGGGCGCCATGCTATACGACGCCTCCAGGGCTCGCAATTTGACTGCCGCGTGGTTCGACCCGAGCTACTGGGGCTCCCGCGGCCAGCTCGACGGCGTAGCCCAAGGGCGGGGCACGACGCACTTCGTGCGGAGCCGGGATCGTCGGCTGGTGTTGCGCCACTATCGCCGCGGCGGACTCATTGCACTGCTCTCTTCCGACCGGTACATCTGGCGCGGTGAGGAGCAGACCCGTCCGTTTACGGAATGGGCGATCACTTATCGGCTGCACCGCGCCGGCCTGCCGGTGCCGGCGCCGATTGCGGCCCGCTACACCCGCCAGGGGAACACCTATCGCGGCGACATCATCACGGAGAGGCTCACGACGGTCGGGTCGCTCGCCGAATGCCTGGGTCTCGGCGCGCTGTCCATCGTCACCTGGATCTCGATCGGCCGCTGCATCCGGCGCTTCCATGACTTCGGGGTCTGTCACGCCGATCTCAACGCGCACAACGTGATGCTGAGCGAGGAGACCGTGTACCTGGTCGACTTCGACCGCTGTCAGCTTCGGCGGGCGGGCCTGTGGCGCGATGCCAATCTCGTGCGGCTGCGGCGCTCGCTGGAGAAGATAACCTACGGTCTGCCCGCGGACCGTTTCGGCGAGGCCGACTGGCACGCGCTCCTCGACGGTTATCGACAACCGGCCAAGCCCCGCGGGCCGGCCGGCTGACCGCCACCCGTCATGCGCCAGCTCGAGTCTCGCTCGCCAGGAGCGCTGGGCCCCAAGGCACTGTATCTCGGTGCGGTGTACCTCGCCGCTCCGCTCGTCTCGGCGATGCTGGCGTGGCGCGGGTTGCGGGACCACAGCTACTGGAACAACTTCAGCGAGAGGTTCGGACTCGGCTCCACGCTCGCCCGCTCTCCCATCTGGATACACGCCGTGTCCGTCGGAGAAGTGCAGGCGGCCGCGGCGCTCGTCGTCGCGCTACGGAATCGCTATCCGCAAACGCCCCTGCTGGTGACTACCTTTACTCCGACCGGGGCCGCCCGCGCCCGGGCGTCGTTCCGCGACGTCGCCGATGTCCGTTATCTGCCGTTCGATCTGCCGGGGTCGGTCCGCCGCTTCCTCGACCGCACCCGCCCAAGGCTTGCGGTCATCATGGAAACAGAGCTCTGGCCGAATCTCTATCGCCAGTGCCGCTTGCGCCGCATTCCCCTGGTCATCGCCAGCGCACGCCTGTCACGCCGTTCCACCGATCGCTACCGGCGTCTCGGCGCCTTGTTCAAGGAGACGGTCGCAGGAGGCGTCCTGGTCGCTGCGCAGGGGGAACGGGATGCCGAGCGCTTCCGCGCTCTCGGCGCGCCGGCAGAGCGCACGTACATCACCGGCAATCTCAAGTTCGATTTCACGTTGCCTGCGGATACGATCGAGAGCGGTACTGGCTTGCGGGAGCGATATGCCCGCGGCCGTCCCGTATGGGTGGCGGGCAGCACCCATGGAGGAATGGAAGAGGAGGCGGTGCTCGAAGCTCACCGACACATCCGCACCGTGCACGCCCACACGCTGCTGGTGCTCGCCCCCCGCCATCCCAACCGCTTCGGCGAGGTGGCTGCCTGGCTCGAGCGCCAGGGCATCGCTTTCATACGGCGCTCGGAGCCTCGCCCGGAGGGTGCCTCCCGGGAAGAGGCCAGTGTGCTGCTGCTCGATACTCTGGGGGAGCTGCTCTACTTCTATGCCGCTGCGGACGTCGCCTTCGTGGGCGGCAGCCTCGCTCCCATTGGTGGCCACAATCTGCTGGAGCCGGCCGCGCTCGGCCTCCCCGTCCTGACCGGACCCAACAATTCCAACGGCGAGGACGTCGCGCGCCTGCTGCTCGAGTGCGGCGCCGCCGAGATCGTGCGCGATGGCGTCGCGCTCGGCTCGCGAGTGACCGAGCTGCTGTCGAATCAGTCGTTGCGGGCGGAAATGGGCACGCGCGGCCGCGCTGTCATCGATCGCAATCGCGGCGCGCTGGAGAAGCTCATGCTGCTCATCGACTCGCTCCTAGACAGCTAGTGGCACCGTTTCGAAAGCAAATGAGCGAGCGGCCCAAGGCCGCTCCCTGGGCCGCGGGGGGAGTCCCTGTCAATGGGCTGGCCGCTAAAAGCGCCGCAGGCGACTTAATGACATGGACTCCCCCTGCTCCTACGGCATCGGATGTGCCAGATTGAAAGCTGTTACCCGTTCAATCGCAGAGAGGGGGAGTCAAGG
>Ga0070741_10004773_pt1 | contig 31269 bp, 29 predicted proteins | sample Coa_R1_4_FD_66440 | JGI IMG/M metagenome (GOLD analysis project Ga0070741, IMG submission 66440) | Surface soil microbial communities from Centralia Pennsylvania, which are recovering from an underground coalmine fire - Coalmine... | ecosystem: Environmental > Terrestrial > Soil > Unclassified ... | reverse complement strand
CCAAGCCCGGTTGAAGTGCTCAACGACAAAGACCAGGAACTCATCAATTTTTTCCGCGTCGTCAAAGAAAAACCCGACGAACTCATTGCGTCCTTTGAATGGGAGCTTGCCTCGCGTGCTGAATTCGAGCGCCTTGCGGAACTGCCCACAACGCAGCTTTCCGATGTTCAGCGTGCCCACCGGTTTTATTACCTGATTATGGCCGGATGGGGCGGTGAGCTTCACTACCCTCGCTTTCAGACCAGCATCACGGATGGCGGTCATGGCAATCGGCTGATTGGCGCATTGAAAACGCTGAGACAACGCATTATGCCAGTCTACGAACGCTTGCAGACCGTCCTTATTGAGAATCTGGATTGGCGTGAATGCATCAATCGCTATGACCGACCCAAAACCATCATGTACCTTGACCCTCCGTATCCGGGCAACGGGTGCAATTACGTCCACAATATGCGAAACTGGGATGAGCACCGGGAGTTGGCGGAACGGCTTAATGCTGCCCGGTGCAAATGGATACTGTCCTCATATGACATGCCCGAAATGCGTGAATTATTCGCACAACATCATATCATGCCGGTACAATCCTTCTCTGGAATGAGGACGGCTAAAGATAAGGACGAACGAGTACTGAATCAAGAAATTCTCATTACAAACTTCGTCCCAAAAGTCACCTCAGCCACTCGGCGTGATAATCACCAGCCAATGCTGCTAGATACCGAGTCTAACCCAATTGAAGATTAAGCGGAAGTCATCGCTTATCAGGGTTAGAGCATAGGATACACAGCCTGGTATCCTAATTTGTATTGCTGCATTGGCACTTTTCTAAACGAAAAAGCCAGGATGCGTTCTCTACTCATTTTTGTGCTGTGCGTTGCCCTGCTGACTGGCGGTGTCGCAATAGCCATCGGCGCAGAACATCAGCGTGACACCGCGCTGCGCGGCTGGACAGACCCGGCTCAAAGCGCCGACTTGCCACGCAAGATACCGCTGGCCGGGGTCAACGTCGAACTGACCCAGTACGATGCCGCAACGCTGGATCGTGAACTTGGCCGGATCGTGGCGGCGGGCTTTGTCTGGGTGCGCCAGAACTTCCTGTGGCCGGACATCGAGCCGGTGCAAGGCCGGTACGATTTCAGCCGGTACGATCCGATTGTCGAGGCGGTCAATGCCCATCCGCCGCTGCGGTTGGTGGCGGTGCTGAACGGAACACCTGCCTGGGCGCGCCGTCCTGACGCCTCGGATCGTCTGTACGGGCCGCCGAACAGCATGGCCGCGTTCGGTAGATTCGCAGGTGCGGTGGCCGATCATTATGGCAGCCGGATCACCCACTACCAGATTTGGGACGAGCCGAACCTGACTGCGCAGTGGGGCGGGCTTGATCCGCGCCCTGCCGATTACCTGGCGATGCTCAAGGCGGCCTACACCGCCATCGACAAGCGCGCGACGGTGATCATGGCGGCGCTGGCCCCGACGGTTGAAACGGGGCCGCGCAATCTGAGCGACGTGCTGTATCTGCAAGCCTTGTACGATCTGGGCGCAGCGGATTCGTTCGACGCGGCGGCGGGCAAACCCTACGGCTTTGACACGGGGCCAGAGGATCGCACGGTGAGCCAGGATGTGCTGAACTTTTCGCACATCATCCTGCTGCGCGAGGTGATGGTGCGTTACGGCGACGGGCACAAGGCGCTGTGGGGCAGCAATTTCGGCTGGAACCACTTGCCCGCACACTGGTCTGGCCCGCCGTCGATTTGGGGGCAGGTGGACGCAGACACGCAGCGCCGCTACACGCGCCAAGCGTACCAGCGCGCCGAACGCGAATGGCCCTGGATGGGCGGGTTGATCCTGGAACACTGGTCGCCTGCCGCGCCCGCCGACGACCCGATCCAGGGCTTTGCCGTATCCGCCGTCGCCGCCGAATGGACGGAATCAGGAGCCTTGTTCGCCCATCCCACGCTCGGAACTGGCTTGCACGACCCTGCGGATCCACGCTTCAAGTATGTTGGCGACTGGCGTTTCGGGCCGCTCGGCGCGGACGTTCGCCACCAGACACCGGATGACCCGCCTGCCGATGGCTCCGCGCACCGTCTGACTTTCCAATTCGAGGGCAGTGCCCTGTCGTTTCTGGTACGGCGGGCAGATTACGTCGCCTTCCTGTACGTTCTGATCGATGGACAGCCCGCCAATGCCCTGCCGCGCAACAACGTCGGCGCGTACATCCTCCTCAAATCGCCGGACTTGAAGGAACACACCGACCTGATCGCTGCCGCGCAGAACCTCACGCCGGGCGTGCATACGGCGGAAGTGCGCGCCTACCTGGGCTATGATCGCTGGGAACTGGCCGGGATCGCCGTCGGCGCGCCGCCCGAGACGCGCCGTTTCGACCTGCTGATCGCGGCGAGTGGATTTGGCGCGCTGATCGGGTTGGCGGGTGTAGCCGTCACCAGCCGCCACCTTGTCGCACGCGCGACGCCCGGACACAGGTCGGCCATTGCCGACTACCTGCGGCGGATGGCGGCTATTTTCGCCGGGATCAGCGTGTCTGGGCTGGCGATGATCGGGCTATTCCTGACCTGGGGCGATACACTGCCGAACGTTTTCCGCCGCGATCCGCCGACCCTGGCGCTGACCGCGATCACGCTGGGCCTGATCTACTTCTCTCCGGCGCTGATTGTAACGATGCTGGCACTGGTCGCTCTGTGGCTGATCATCTACAACCGGCCTGTGGTCGGGCTGGCGTTGATTGTGTTCTGGTCGCCGTTCTTCCTGATGCCTGTCGAGTTGTATCTACGGGCTGCGCCGATGGTGGAGGTCAGTCTGCTTCTGGCGGTAAGCGCGACGCTGGTGCGCGGCCTTGTCGGCCTCAGGGACTGGCGGGCGCGCCCTTCCCCTGGCAGACTGCACCTGGCCGACTGGGCGATGCTGGCCTTTGTGGGCGTCGCCACGCTCACCTTGCTATGGAGCGAACAGCGCGAACCCGCTTTCCGCGAATGGCGGACGATGGTCATTGAGCCTGCACTGTTCTATCTGCTGCTGCGCACAACGCCGTTGACCGGGCGCGACGCCGTGCGGTTGGCCGATACGCTTTTGCTGGCCGGGTTGGCCGTCGCTGTGATCGGGCTGATCCTGTACGTGCGGGGCGGCGAGGGCGTCGTCGTGGCGGAGCAGGGATCGCGCCGCCTCGCCAGCGTATACGGCTCGCCCAACAATGCGGCGCTGTTCCTGGGGCGCTGCATTCCGATGGCGCTGGCTATGCTGCTCCTCGCGCCGGGGACGGTTCGTAAAGTGGTGGCCGGGGCCGTGCTGCTCGTTCTCGGTCTTGCCGCTCTGCTGACGCAGAGCGGTGGCGCGGCCCTGTTCGGCATCCCGGCCAGTGTGGTGTGTGTGGTCTGGCTGTGGCATCGGCGGCGCGGTGTGGCCGTCGCAGGGCTGGTCGTGCTGGTGTTGGTTTTGCTCCTGCTGGGGTCGCGTTTCATTCCCCGCTTGCAGGGCGTGCTTGACCTCTCACGCTCCTCGTCGCTGGTACGCACCCAGGTCTGGGCGAGCACCATCAACCTGCTACGCGAACGCCCCATTACGGGCGCGGGTCTCGACCAGTTCCTGTACCTGTACCGCAGCCGCTACATCCTGCCCGATGCGTGGCGCGAACCGGACCTGTCGCATCCGCACAACATTGTGCTGGACTACTGGGTGAGCCTGGGTATCCTGGGGTTGGCGATCCTGGTGGCGCTGCAAGCCGGATTCTGGCGGGCGGCGCTGGCGGCGTGGTGCAGGCTACGGTCAACCGATCCACTGCTCATGGCGGTGGCGGTGGGCCTGATGGGCAGTATGGTCAATTTCCTGACGCACGGGCTGGTGGACAACAGCTATTTCGTGGTCGATCTGGCCTTCGTGTTTTGCCTGTCGCTGGCATTGGCGGTCAGGTTGAGGGAACTGTCTCTGGCCCCCTCTCCAACCGGAGAGGGGGAAAAGGGTGGACGGGTGATTCCCTAGAGCGCTTCGGCCCGGCCCACAAAGAGGCGTACCAGGCCGAGCAGGATGACGGCCCCGACGAAGGCAACGACAACACTCAGGAAGTCAAAGGCCGTTGCGCCGGGCTTGATGACCAGCATGTATAGGACACCGCCCACCACCGCGCCGATGATACCAAAAATGATATCACCCAGCAGATTCATGCGGCCTTGCAGCAGAAGGCTGGCAAGCCAGCCGCAGACCGCACCGACGATCAACCAAGCGAGCAACGAGATGATGTCCATAGCGCCCTGCTTTCTGAACAGCCGTCAGCCTCAGATAGGCCAGGTGGGGAAGCGGGAGGGTGCGAATGACTGCACAGTGGGGGCGATAGGATACCACTTGGCTTGTTGCTGACGCCAAGATATGTCTATCCAACCCGATTGAACCATTTTCAAACGGGCAAGACCAGTGACAAAAATCCTCGAATTGTCACTTCGTGAGCAGGTTAGAACACGATCACGCCGCGCGCCACATTGCCCGTCAGCATCGCGTCAAAGGCTTCGTTAACCTGATCGAGTGTGTATTCCTTCGAGATCAGTTCGTCCAGTTTCAGCTTGCCAGCAGCGTAGAGGTCGAGCAGCATCGGGAAATCGCGCGGAGAATTGACCGTTCCATAGTAGCTGCCCTTCACAACTTTTTCCTGGCGGGTGATGATGGCGCTTGGAAAATTGGTGGCCGAACCCATCGGGGCCAGGCCGACCAGCGCCAGCGTGCCGCCGGGCCGGGCATAGTCCAGGCTGGCCTCCTGTACGGACGGGATACCTATCGCCTCAAACACGTGATCCGCACCCCTGCCGCCCGTCAGGTCACGGATGGTAGCCAGCGTCTGGTCACCAGCCAGGAGCGTATGCGTCGCCCCAAACTGCCGGGCCAGTTCCATTTTGGCGGGTGAACTGTCGATGGCGATGATCGTCTGTGCGCCGCACAAGGCCGCGCCTTGCAGGATGTTGAGGCCCACGCCGCCGCAGCCGACCACGACCACGCTGTCGCCGGGACGAACCGGACTGGAATACAGGGTGGCGCCCACGCCCGTTGCGACGGCGCAGCCGACCAGTGCCGCCACCTTCAGCGGCGCATCGCGGCGGACGGGGATGCAGCTTTCCTGTGGCACAACCGCATACTGGGCGAAGGTCGCCAGCCCGCAGTAATGGTAGACAGGCTGGCCGTTGCGATGCAGGCGCGGCGTGCCGTTCAACATGACGCCCGCCCAGATCGGCCCGGTGAAGGTTTCGCACAAATTGGGCTTGTCGCGCTGGCAGTAAAAGCAGATTCCGCAGGCAGGCGCCCAGTTCAAAACAACGTGATCGCCCACCCGCACGTGGCGGACGCCTGTGCCCACCGCCTCCACAACGCCCGCTCCTTCGTGGCCGAGGACGGCGGGCATCGGGTGTTTGGTCGTCCCACTGATCAGGTGGTAGTCGCTGTGGCAGACACCGCTGGCCGCCAGGCGCACCAGCACTTCGCCATCGGCGGGTGGATCGAGGGTCAATTCATCGACAACGAGGCGCTGCTGCGGCGCAGGCAGAAATGCCGCTTGAGTTTTCAATGATCAATCCCTTTGTGGGCCTGGCAGGTTCAGATGGCACAGCGGCGCATTTGCTAACGCCCCATCAGCGTTTTCACCAGATAGGCCAGCGATACCATATTCAGCACTGCCAGTACGATAACGGTCAGGACGAGCCGGGCACTACCGCCACCGCCCTGGCTCCTTCGTTTGGCGGGCTGAATCTCCGGGGGAATGGCCTTAAAGTAGACTTGCATCCCCGATGCACCCGAGCCGGAGAACGCAAACCCGCCCGATGCGGGGCCTGGCGCGCCGAAATCATCGTCCAGGGCAGGTGGCGCACTCCCAAATACACTGGGCTGAGACGGGCCAAACGGGTTGCTGCTGGCAGGCACAGGTGGCGGCGCAGCGGACGTCCTGGTCTTGGCAGTGCCTGGCCCTGGCACGCTGCTGAACAAGTCAGCCACCGGATCCTTGTCGAAGGTATCGGCGGCGGGCGCAGCGGCTTTGGCTGCCGGTGCAGGTTTGTCGAACGGGTCAGGCGCCGCAAACGGATCGGAGCGGCCCGGCGTGCCGAAAGCACTGCTGCCACCAAAGGGGTCGACGCTGCCAGCGTTGAACAAGTCGTCGGAGCCACCAAAAGGATCGCTGCCGAAGGAGGGCGTGCCGGGGGCGTCAAAGTCTCCGAAAGGACTGGACGACCTGGTGGCTGGCGCGCCAAAAGGATCGACGGCCCCCTGCTCAACGCCGAAGGGGTCTTGAACGGCGCTGCTGGTGCTGCTGCCACCAAAGGGGTCGGCGCTGTCGTCGAAGGAAGATGCGAACGGCCCGCTGGATGGATCAAAGCTCGAATCGAAGCCACTTCCGAAACTCGCATCGCCGGCTGCACTGTTCCCACCCAGTTGCAGGCCAGACACCCAGTTGTCGTATTCCTCGGAGCTTGGCAGTTGGACTTCTTTCCCACTGCCGTATACGGCAGGGCCGCTGCCCCGGTTCCAATCCACGCTGGTGGCGGGGGCTGTGGAAGCGCTGTCAGCAGTGTCGAACCCTCCCCACCCGGAGCCAAGCACCGGGTCTGCACCGCTGCCATAAGGGTTGCTGTCGAAGCCCGTTCCAGCGAACGGGTTGCTGTCGAAACCGCTGTCAAATGGACTGGCGGCTGCCGAAGTGGGCGTCGGAGCTGGTGCGGCGGGTTTGGGTTTCTGCCCGGACGCCTTCTTGAGTGCCTCCAAACCCCTTTGCGCCTTCTGGTTAGAAGGATTGATCGACAGCACATTTTCCAGGCAAAGCTGCTGTTCGTCCGGCGTATCGACCACAGCACTCAGCCAGAGCCACGCCGTTTCATTGCGCTCGTCCAGGTCAACCGCCTTCATAAGCGCCCGACGTGCATCGTCTTTGCGGCCCGCCTTGATGGCCGAGATGCCTTCCTGGATAATCGCCTCTACGTTGGGTGCCATGATTGTGATCCCTTTTCGCTGACGACGATGCCCTTTATGATACCACAACTGTCAGTCCATTGCTGCCGACAGCACCGTTTCAGCAGCAGGCGCTTGCTGCTCGAAGGCAGCGACATTCAGACGGCTCAGAATGCCAAAGGCCAGCGCAAAGCCAAGCACTTCGACCAGGAACACGGAGCCGTAGGCTGCGGGCAACTGCCCGGAGAGGCCGAACACCACGTCGCGCACGAAGCCGCCCAGGGCTGTGCCCAGGCCGCGCGCCAGCGTCTCGGAAACCGTCCACAGCGCCAGGTACAGCCCGGCTCCCCAGGCGCGGGTCATGTCCATCATCAGGCCGAGCGTGCCCACTGTCCAGACACCCAGGCCCAGGCCCAGGATCACCAACCCAATCGTCACCAGCGGACGAACCTGAGCAGCGGCGCATGCCAGCAGGACAGCGCACGCCACGAGCAGAATCGTCACGCCCCAGCGCGCAAGCGACGTGTTGTCGGCGCGTTTCGGGAAGCGCCGTACCAGCCACAGGCTGACCAGAATGCCGATCAGCGCCATCGATCCCCAGTAGGCCGAGAAGCGATTGGTGGTGGCCGGTGGCATATGGAACACCTGCCCGGCGAATGGCTCCAGGATGCTGTCCTGCGTGTAGAATGCCAGCGTGGAAATGCCCAGGAACAGGAAGAAGATGCGCGTTTGCCCGTTGGCCCAGACCGCTTTCAAATCTTGCCAGAATGGACGGCGCTCGATTGGTGCGGCGTGTGTCCGCTTTTCAGGGACGATAGGCTTTTCCTCGCCGACCAGCGAGACGAACCACAGTATGCCCATGATCAGCGGCGCGACGATGAACAGTGTCAGGAACCCTTCACGGCTGTACTGCGGCAGCAGCCTGCCATAAGCGATTCCGGCGACGGCAAAGCCGATGATCAGGAACAGCCAGACCACGCTCACGGCGCGCGTGCGCTGCGCATGTGGCGTGATGTCGTAGATCAGGGACAGGTAGGTCGTGCTGGAAAGGGCCGACCCGATGCTGAAGGCGACCAGCGCCACGACCAGCCCGGCCCAGGCCAGCATGTTGTCACGGTTGTCGGCCAGCGTGACCGTGCAGAAGCCGAGCAGCATGTAACTGAGCACCATCGCCAGCCGCCCACCCCAAACGTAGGGCAGGCGCCGGTAACCACGCCACGACGTCACATCGGAACGCTGCCCGATCCAGATGGAGAGCGGGGCCAGGAAATAGCGGAGGGCCAGCAGCAGCCCCACCGGGGTCGCCGAGAAGCCAAGCTCTGCGATGACGATCCGGTTCCAGACACCCGACGCCAGGATGTCGGCCATTGAGGAGCCAACGTGAAACAAGGCGATTTTGGCGTTGCGAGGAAGGGAGAGACTGCCCGGCGCGTCCGTTGGATGAGCGGTTTCGTTATCCATGCAGCGTGAATCCCATAAAATCTGCGCAAACCTGTGGAATTATGGAGATTATAGAGGCTTTACGTGCACAGCGCCAAACCCGGTCAGGTCGAGTCGAGCCAATTAGGCCAGTTAAGCGGAGGCTATTCCTGTTTGTTCGGGCGGTAATCTCAATTGCTGTTCGCGTTGTACCTTTGCGCCTTCCTGTAGCCACTCCAAAATGCCGGCTTCGTCAGGGTGCACCCACTGTCCGCACGACACAGCAATTGACTTTATTTGATAGAACCCGGCCAACTGCGTCTCTTACCCCACGTACTCCGGTCAGGTTGCGGAGCCAGCACCATACGGCTATACTACTGCCGCGTTGCACATCGCTGCCGATAGGCATGGCCGTTCGCCCCGGCGTAACAGCAGGAGCAGAGAGTTTGAAACGTTTTCTGACGTGCCTGACGTGCGTTATGACCATTGCATCGCTCTCCGTGAGTGCGTGCGCCAGCATACCAGCCACCCAGACCCTTGCACCGGGGGGCACGACCAGCACTGTCCAGCAGGGACAACCCGCAACCAAAGAACCGATTGCAGCGCTCGTCAACGGGCAGAGCATTCCGCTGGCGGCGCTCGAACGTGAAGTCACGCGCCGCCTCGACGGTATCCGCAGCGTGGGCGATCCGCTGCCTGCCGATCAGGCGGCCTTCCGCCTGGCGGTGCTGGATTCGATGATCGACCAGATGTTGATCGAGCAGGCCGCTGCCATCCAGGGCGTGAAGGTAACGGATGCCGACGTAGACAACGAAGTGCAGGCCAATATCAAGATCGCGGGCAGCCAGGAGAAGTGGCAGGCCCAGCTTGCCGCCGACCACATGAGCGAGGCCGACTACCGGGCCGGAATCCGTTCGGCGCTGATCACACAGAAGATGCGCGACATCGTGACATCGGGCATCGGCAATACGGCGGAGCAGGTGCACGCCCGGCACATTCTGGTAGCGGACGAAGCGACAGCCAGGCAAATTGAGGACAAGTTGAAGGCGGGCGGCGATTTTGCACAGCTTGCCGCCCAGTATTCGCTGGACGTGACGACCAAGCAGACGGGCGGCGACCTGGGCTGGTTTTCGCGTGGGCAATTGCTTCAAAAAAGTGTCGAGGATTCGGCCTTTGCGCTGGCCGCCAACCAGATCAGCGCTCCGGTAAAAAGTGATCTGGGCTATCATATTATCCAGACGCTGGAACGAGTCAAAGATCGGCCTATCGATGCGCAGACGCGCTATCGGCTGACCGAGGAAGCGTTCGAGCGCTGGATTCAGAGTTTGGTGAAGGGCGCCCACATAGAGAAATTCCCGAACGGGCGAGCCTGAGACGCGCGGCGCATAGCCATACACTGGGGGAAAAGATTATGGGCCGAGGTTCTGCAGGGTGTCTCAACTTAATTACGCTCGTGTTCCTGATACTCACCCTCGTAGTTATTCTGGCCGTCGGTGGAATGCTGTTCAACGTCGTGCCTGTCCCGCTCGCCTTCCGCCCGATGACGGCCACCCTGCCGCCGACGGCATTCTTCCCAACCGAAACTCGCACGCCCATCCCAAGCCCCACCGACACGCCAACCCGCACCAATACGCCAACCCGCACCCCAACGCCGCGCCCGCCGACGGCCACGCCGACGCAGACACCGACCATCACCGACACGCCGACCAACACAACCACGCCTTTGCCGCCGACGGCCACTGCAACACTAACGCAGACGCCGACCAACACCAAGCCACCGACAGCAACGCGCACGCCGACGCGCACCAGGGTTCCGACCCGCACCAAAGCGCCCACCCAGCCGATCACGCCCACGCAGGCGCCAGCCTTCACGGTGCTGCCGCCCTCGCCCTCACTGACCTCAAACTTCGTCAATCCGGGTGCAGGCTGCAACTTCATGGGCATCGGCGGGCAGGTCTACGACATGAACAACCAGCCGCTGCCGGGCATCCAGATCAGCGTCACGTCGGATACGGGATTCAACCAGACGACCATCTCCGGTTCCAATACGACGATGGGCCAGTCAGGGTGGCTCATCCAGGTCGATACGAAAGTCAGCCCGATCACCTACATCGTGGAACTGAAAAGCCCGCAGGGCGTGTCGCTGTCCAACAAGGTCAGGGTTTCTTTCCCTGGCACCTGCGAGCAAAACCTGGCGCTCATCAACTTCAAGCAGGGGCGGCCATTCTAAGCCATGACCGACCAGGGGCCTGACGACAGCCTGCCCGGCAAACCGAGCGACGTGCCCGATTGGTTCGCTACGTCGGAGGAGTCGTCGCCGGTGGTCAACGAGGCCCCGGACGAGGAGCCGAGCGTGCCTGCGCCACCCGCCGACGAGGAGTCAGACCGGATCGAGGCGGAACAGGACGAGGAAGCTGGCGACGAGTACGATGAGCCTGACGAGGAAGTCGAGGAAGCGCTGCCGCCACCACCACCGGTCCGAACCCGCCGCCGGCGTCCCGGCGGGCAGCCCACCGTCGTCACCGTCGCACCGAGCGGGCGGGGCTACGCCTGCGCGGACGTGATCACGGCGATCTTCCTGCTGCTGACGATCCTGGTGATCTCGGCCACGATCCTGTTGCTTGCCAACCCGCGTTCGGCGCTGAATCCGCTGCAACCGCCGACCTACCCGGCCATCCTGGTGCTGGCGACGGAATTGCCCACCAACACGCCCACGCAGACCTTCACGCCGGAGCCAGCCACACCGACGCCGATTCCGAGCGCCACGCCCACCCACACGCTCACACCGACGCCCACCGTCACGAATACGCCCGTCGTCGGTGGCGGCGCGCAGCCGACGCTCACGCAGACCGTTCGCAGCGCGCCCACCGAGCCGCCCTTCACACTCTCGCCGTTCCCCTTCACGGTCAAGCCACTCAGATATACGGCGAACACCACCCAGGACGGCTGCCAGTGGCAAAGTATCGCCGGTTCCGTGGTGGATATGGCAAATAAACCGATCAAAGGGCTGGCGATCCGCGTGACAGGCAGCAACGGCAACATCGACGAAGTGCATTATTCGGGCACGGAAGCGCGGTTTGGCGAGGGCGGCTTTGAGGTCTTCCTGGGGGCAACCCCGCGCGAAGATGAGTACACCATCCAACTGCTGGGGCGGACGGGCGCGCCGATCTCGGACGCCATCAACATCAAGACCAAAGCAAGCTGCGACCAGAACGTGGTCATTGTTAGCTTTACTCAGAATCACCCGTATTGACCAAGGGGGTCGGGCATGAACAATAACCAGCCAGGATGCGGATGCCTTTTCATGCTGCTGCTGGTGTTGCCATTTGCGCTCATTCTGGCGCTGGTCCTGATCGGCCCGACTGTCGGCAATGTTTTTAGCAACATTGTTACCACAATATGAGAACCCGGAGAGCGCAATGACCGCTGAATCACGAGTCACGACCGGGATCGCCGGGCTGGATGCCATGCTGCATGGCGGATTCATACCAGAATCGGCGGTGCTGGTGCGCGGCGCGCCAGGCACAGGCAAGACGACGCTGGCCTTTCATTATGTGATGGAGGGAGCCAGGCGCGGCGAGCGCTGCCTGTTCGTTTCGTTCGAGGAATTCCCCAAATCGCTGTACAGCGATGCCGCTTCGGTGGGCTGCAACCTGGCTGATTACGAGGCCAACGGCTGGCTGCACATGGTCTTTACGTCACCGCTGGTCTTGCTGCGCAGCCTGGAAGTGCCCGACAGCCCGCTGATGCAAACCTTGATGACCCACGACATCCGCCGGGTGGTGGTGGACAGCCTGACGCACTTCACGCGCCTGACCAACGACAGCCTTGAACTGCGCCGCATCTACAACTCGGTCATCAATGCTTTCCGGCGCGAGGGCGTGACGGCCCTGTTCCTGGGCGAGGAGATGCGCTCAGATTTCACCGCCGAAGAAAAAGGGCGATTGTCTTTCATCGTGGATTGCATCGTGATGATGCGTTACCTGGAAATCGAGAGCGCCATTCAGCGCGCGATCCTGGTGCTGAAGATGCGATCCAGCGACCACGATAAGGCCATTCACAGCTACACTATTGGCGTAAACGGGATCAGCGTTGGGGAGCCGCTCGAAGGCCGGATCGGGCTGTTGAGCGGCCTGTCGAGGCACACGTTGATCTCGACGGTGCAGACGGCGCGCTAGGGGCGCGCCGCACGGACGCCTTGAAGCGCCTGTACATTGTGCCGACGCCTATCGGCAACCTGGAAGACATCACCCTCCGCGCGCTGCGTATCCTGCGCGAAGTGCGGTTGATCGCTGCTGAGGATACCCGTACCACGCGCAAGCTGCTCGATCACTATCAGATCAAGACGCCGCTCACCTCGTACCACGAACACAATAAGCTGACGAAGCTGGACGCCATCCTCGACGCACTGACGGCGGGCGACGTGGCGCTGGTGTCCGATGCTGGAACACCCGGCATTTCCGATCCGGGTTTTGAGCTGATCCGTGAGGCAATTGCCCGCGAGATCGAGATCGTGCCGCTGCCCGGCCCATCGGCCATCGTTACGGCGCTGGTGGCGTCGGGCTTGCCGACGGACAGTTACGTTTACCTGGGTTTTTTGCCGCGCAAAGCCAAAGCGCTGCGCGAGGCGCTGTCTGAAGTGGCACACGAACGCCGGACGCTGGTCGCCTATGAAAGCCCGAACCGGCTGGTCGAAACGCTGTCGGCCATTCTCGAAACGTTGGGGGATCGGCCCGTCGCTGTCGCGCGCGAACTGACCAAGATTTACGAGGAAATCCGGCGTGGCCCGGCCAGCGTCGTCCTGGCACACTACCGGGAACACGAGCCGCGCGGCGAAATCACACTGGTCATCGGCGGCGCGCCAGAGCAGATCGACGATCACCCCTGGGACGAGGAACGGGTACGCGCGGCCCTACAGGCGCGGCTGGATGCCGGCGAGTCGCGCCGCCAGGCAGCCAAAGCGGTGGCGGCGCTCTCCGGGTGGGACAGCCGGGCTATCTACGACCTGCAATAGCGGATTAGCGATCTGCGGTCTTCCTCACTGCGCCGCGACAGGGTGGAGCTGCTGTTGTTCTGAAATGACTTCTCCGAGCCGCCGCACGCCTTCGCGGATTTTGTCCGGCGGCATACACGAGAAATTCAGCCGCATCGAGTCCGCGCCGCGCCCGTCGAAGAAGAACGAGTCGCCGGAGACAAACGCAACGTTCTTCTTGAGGGCCTCCCTCATCAAGCTGGTGGTGTTGAGTCCGCACAACAGCGTGAGCCAGATGAACAGGCCGCCTGCCGGGTGTGTCCAGGTGGCGCAGTCGCCAACGAAGGTTTCAAGTGACTGAATCATCGTGTCGCGGCGCTCGCGGTACAGGCTGACCAGTTTGGGCAGATTGGCATCGACCACACCGTTAGCCAGCAGTTCCACCGCGATGCATTGAGTCAATGTGCTGCTGTGCAGGTCTGCGCCCTGCTTTGCCAGCGACGCCATGCGGATCGCTTCTGTCGGCGCGAGCATCCAGCCGATGCGCAGGCCAGGAGCCATGACCTTTGAGAATGTGCCAAGATGGATGATGCGGCCTGCGGCGTTCCAGTCTGCGCCGAGCATCTGGGCTTCGATTTCGACCAGCGCCGGGATGTCCTGGCCTGAATAGCGCAGCGCCCGGTACGGGTCGTCCTCGATGAGCAGGAACTTGTGGCGATGGGCCAGAGCAACGGCCTCCTGACGGCGTTCGGCGCAGAGTGTGATGCCTGCCGGGTTCTGGAAATTGGGCAGGAGGTACAGGAGTTTGATCGGGAGCGAGGTCTCGATCTGATCGATCTGCATCCCATCGTGATCCGTCGGAACGCTGGCGAAATGCGGGGCCAACGGACGCCACGCCTGCAAAGCGCCGACGTAGGTAGGTGCTTCGGTCAGGATCAGGTCGCCCTCATCGATGAGCGTCCGGCCCAGCAGATCAAGTCCCTGCTGGCTGCCCGTCGTGATCATCACGTTGTCCACTGTCGCGGGGACGCCGCGCGCCCGGTACATGGCGGCGATCTGTTCACGGAGCGGCATATAGCCCTCGGTGGGGGCGTATTGCAGGGCTACGTGGGCATTGGTCGAAAGGATTCGCTCACAGGCTGCCTGGATGGCCTCCACCGGGAAAGTCTCGGCGGCGGGCAGCCCTCCGGCGAAGGAAATGACTTCGGGGCGGGCGGTGATCTTGAGCAGTTCCCGGATGGCAGAGGCCGACATCCGTCCCGTGCGCGCTGCAAAATGGCTCGACCAATTGGTAGACATACGGACTCCATTTCACTGGGAGGTGATTGACAATCTGTCGCTTGTCCTATGACAAGCGTAACAGAGCCTGAACCTGCCGTAAACAGACAATGATAGACAAAACAGGGGGACAAAGATCACGATTTACTTACTCCCTGGCCCCCTCTCCGCTTCGCAGCGTGGGGGAACCGGCAGGTCGGAACGTCACTCTTTATTCTGACCGGAGATGAGACAGATCAGGCGAAACGTGCGCGTCGCTTTGCGTTGCAGCCGATCAATCCTGTACAATGGGAAGGACAGAGGGGGAAGACCATTGGCAAAGACGTGGGTCGGCTTGAGCGAGGCCGCCCGGATACTGGGCGTGCACCCGGCAACTGTCCGCGCCTGGGCGGATCGGGGAGATTTGCCTTCGCAGCGCACGCCGGGCGGCCACCGGCGCTTCCGGCGGGATGACCTGGCGCAATGGATGGCGCACCAGCATTCTGCGTCCTCGATGGAGGCGCAACTGGTTGTGCAGAGCGCCATGGGGCGTGCTCGCCTGGAAATCGGGGCGGGCAGCATGGCAAATACCGAATGGTATCAACGGCTGGACGAGAAAGCCCGCGCCGCGATGAGCCTTCACGGACGCCGCCTGATGGATATCTTGCAGCGCTACCTGGCTTCGACGGAGGGTGCGCTGTCGGAGGCACACCTTACGGGCTTGCAGTACGGTAAGACCATTCGTAGCCAGCAACTGTCGCTGGCGCAGGCCGTTGAGGGCTTTTTTACCTTCAACGACTTCATTCTGGACGCGATGTTGCAAATGGCAGAGGTCAGCCGCCCCGGCGTCGCGCAGAGCGACGCCATCCGCAAGATTTACGCCTTCACCCGCACCGTCATCCTGGCACTGATCGAGGCGTACCAGGACTGAAATACCAGACTGAACCAGAGCGCTCTACAAACATTCCGGGGGAACTCATTGGCTGCTAAGGCACGCCTTCTACCATCAGTGCGAACCGGCGCCCCGCCATTGGCGGTTTCAGGGGGTGGCGGTTGAGGGAGAGTGAGCGATGTCCACACTTCTGATCGTCGAGGCCGACGCCGAGATTGCTTACCTATACAGGGCACTGTTCCGGCTGCATCAAATCTTCGTTTGCCCTGATACCCGTGCAGCGATTGAGTTCCTGCACTATCACCGCCCCGATCTGGTCATTACGGATATTCCACTGCCGCCAGGGAGAGCACTCCGTTTTCTGAATTACATCCGCTTGCAGTCGGCAATGTGGCATATTCCTGTCATTGGCGTTTCCACCGACGAACTGGTGCAGCACAGGGCGCACACGATGGGCCTGGACGCTTTCCTGCCCAAGCCGCTCAACATTCCGCACCTGCTGTCCACCGTTCTGCACCTCCTGAACCGGGAGAAGAGCGCCGGCAATTCTCGGATGCAAGAGGCACTTGACGAGTACCTGGACGCTTACCAGCGCGTCTATGGCCGCTATCCCAACCTGCGCTGGGTCGGCAGCTACATTATGCTGGGCAAGGAACGTCTGGACGAAGCCCGGCTGAAAGCCGAAACACGCCGCCTGCACGACCAGCGGGCCGAGAGGGAGAACCAGGCATTGGCCGAGACGTGAGTCTGTGGCTACTGCTTGCTTTCCGGCGTGCGTGTCGGCGCGGGCAGGGCTGGCGTGCCCGTGCGCGGGATGATGGTCATGGTTGGCATGGCCCTGAAGGTGGCATCGTCGGTACGCATGGTGATGAAGTGCCAGCCGCCGCCGACATTGTCATCGGAAGCGATATAAAAGCCTTCCGGGTGGCAGGCATTCGGGTAGCTGCCCGGCGTGTAGGCATAGCCCTCAGTATCCGCGAAGTAGCCGCCGGGCCGCGACATCTCCAGCACGTAGACGTAGAACTGATCCACCGTGCAATAGCCGTAGAGGACTTCTTTGGTGTTGCCGTCGTCCAAACCCGCGTCCGGTGTGCCGACGTGATGGACGGCCCCGTCGCCGACTTTTTTCCACTCGCTAATGCGGCCATCCAGTGCTGCGTGTAGTTCGGCCAGGTCTTGAGCCGTGATGGCTGCCGTCGTGGCAGTGGCGTTGGCGTTATCGCGCCGCTGGTTGGCTTTGTTGACCTGATCGCCTATCCAGAACACGGCCAGTATGACCAGAAGGACGCCCAACACGATCAGGCCGAGCATCTGCTGTTCAGGACTGCTCGGCCCATCGTTATCATAACGGTTGTAAGTGCTCCATGACGAACTGCTGTGCCAGGAAGAACTACCCGAAGAAGAGCTTGAGCCGGCGCTGTCATCGGAATGTCGTTGGGGCATAGGGGTAGTGTGTTCCTTACGATTCGCTTTCGCTTTGCGCCGACAGCTTTTCCAGTTCGGCTATCAGGGTGTCGAGCCGGTCAAATTCCTGATTCACAGCATATAACAGTTGCAGCAAGACATTGCGGGCACTCTGGGGATCGGTGGCGTTGCAGCCGCAGACCTGCATCATCGTTTCCATGCCCAACCAGGCCCCAATCTGCTCCGGGGCGTAGGCGCCGGGCAAGTCCTGCTTGTTGGCCGCAATGACCATTGGCAGCCGCGCATAGCCGCGACAGTTGGCGATCATGACGCGCGCTTCGTGCCAGGAGTCCGGATCGGTGCTGTCGATCATGACGATGTAGCCAAGCAGGTCGCGCTGCGGAATCTGGAGGAGCTGGTCGAAGCGCGCAGCGTCTATGGCGCATATCAAGTCTACGTCCAGCGTGTCATCGACGACAACACGACGATGTTCAAGGCCCGTTTCCGCGTCCTGCCACCACGTTTCAGGATCGCCCAGGGCATACAGGAGTTGCGATTTGCCGGAACCATTTGGCCCGGTCACAAAGGCGTACAGGGTGGGCATGGGCAAACCTCAGCTTAACCCTTCCCAGCGCGCGGAGAAGGGGAGGCCACTGGATACAGTAACGCTGATGAGGGCAGATTTGTTCCCGCGCGCCTTATTTGCGCCAGACGTCGTGTGACTGCCAGGTCTTGCCGGTGATGGTGAATACGTCCCAACCCTGGCCCGCAAACCAGATCGTGTCACCGCGCTGCTCGATGAGGGTGGTGAAGCCGGTAGGCGGTTCGATACCCCAGCCCAGGCCATCGCGGACTTTCTGATTGGTGCGCCACAGATAGCCGCCGCCGCGCGTGGGCTGGTACTTGCCCTGTGGCGGGACGATGTTCGGATCGGTTTCGGGCATTCCTTCTTTCCACTGGTCGTCGGGGTATGTCTCGACCAGGGAGCCGCTGAACTGATCGCCGTAGAGCACGTAAAAGGTCCTGGTGTCTTGAATCCAGATCATGTAGCCGTGTTCGTAGCGCTGCATGGCCGCTCCGGTGATGCGTGGTTCGGGTGGGGTGGGCGGGCAAGGCGTGGTCTTCTGGGCCGCGCTTGATATGCTCGTCTGTGACGGCGCCAGCATCAGCAGCAAACCAACGAACCCGGTGCACAGCGCGATGGCGAACCAGCGGTTAATTCGTATTGTCATTGCCCCGAATCCTTTTTAAGTGATATGCTTCAGGTTAAGATCAGGTCTTCCGCCTTAGTTTAGCATAAGTGGAGATAAGTGCGCGTATGACCGGCTACCTCTATTTGATCCAGGAAGGCGATACGCTGTTCAATATTGCGCTGCAAGAATGTGGCGATGGCAACCTGTATCAGGCGCTGGCAGCCTTGAATAACATTGAAGACCCGGACTTGATTTATGCAGGCTCTAACCTGATCATCGACTGCGATGCATTGCGGGCCTGGACGCCAGGGACGACGATGAGCCGCCCGGGCCCCAACCCGGACGGCACGTATGGATGAGCGCGGCTTATCCTTTTTGGAGGTAGGCCATCGTCTCGGCGCGCTGGCGGATGTTTTCCAGTTGAATCATCGAGTCGAAGTAATCGATCACTTCATAGAGGGCATTGTAGAGCGGGCCAAGCATCCCGTAGGTGTAGCCGCGCTGCCGCCGAATCAGCCGTGTGCCGCCATCGCGCTGCCGTTCCAGCCGCAGGAGCACGGTACATTCCATCGGGCTGCCCATCGGGGTTGGCAGGTCAAAGCCGCCGTAGAGGAACAGGTGCTCCGGGTCCACTTCCAGGATGCGATAGCCGCCATCCATGTCCATACCTACCTGCGGCGCAGGCAAATCCTGGCGCAAGTAGGCCACGCTCGGAATGCTCTGGTTTGTCAGGGCATCCAGGCCGTAAAAGCCGGTCTTCTCCCGACCCATTTGCGCGATCCAGGGCCAGACCGCCTCTGGCGGCGCATCAATATTGATGGCGCGGGTGCTCTGGAAGTTGGGCGTCATGATCATCTCGTCGCCAGGCAGGCGCCGCTGGGATTCCCCAAGCTGTGTCCCGGCCTTGAGCATCTGCGGGCGCAGGAAAAAGTAGTAGGCTGCGCCCGCCGCCACTGGCAGCAAGACACGCAGCGCCGAAGACGAGCGTGGTCGAGCCAAATCTGCCTCCCCAACCGAATCGCCAGCCGACAAGACTATACATCCGGGCGTTACGGGCTGCAAACCATAATTTTTCTGCCTTTGTTAGGGTGGTTTTCTACTCCTGTCCGCACTTCAACCACGTGGAGAGGAACCGCGGGTGCGGTTATGAGTGCCGCATAACCCTTCCACCGTCTGGCTGCTTCACTGCCCGTCCGTCGGCGTCCAGTCCGAGGCGGCGGTTACGGTAGGCAGCGGCGCGTCAAGTTCCTGGCGGGTTTGCTTTTCGACCTCCGCGTGATCGAGCGATTGTTCCATCAGCGGCAGATCAGGATCGTTGATGATCTCCGCGATGTCCAGGCGTTCCCCGATCAGGTGCAGCAGCCGCAGTGCCTTGCTGATCTCTTCTTCGGCTACGATGTTGATCTGCAAATCCATCTCGTTGCGCAGGTCGGCAATCTCCGAAGAACGGTTCTGGCTCATGATGATGAAGATAGTCAGCAGCGATTGTTCCAGCGTCAGGGCCATCGTCAGCAGCCCAAACGGGAACGGATCGAAGGGAGACAGGCCGGGAATCAGGCGCAGGTTGATGCTCAACCAGACCGCGAACAGGCAGACGTGGAAGATCAAAAAAGGGACGCTGCCCATCACGCCGGTCAAACCATCGGCGATTCGCTCGGCGCGGGAACGGCGCTCGTTGGCTCTGGCCCGGAACGTCCCCAACGTTTTGCGGCGTTCGGCAAGCCGGTCCAATAAATAGCGGGCAGACTGATTCGGAAGCCGGTAAGGGGTTGTGCGGCTGTTGGTACGGGCCATAAGGTTTCTGTCCTTCTCAGGGCTGTGCGGCTGGAAAGCCGATCAGAATTCGTCGGGAGACAATACAGCAGGTCGAGTCCGGGTTCAAGCCTTTCTATACAGTCTTTCACCTTGTTTTGGCTGGAATTTCGCGCTACCTTAGACCCATTAGCGAGGAAAGCGGCAAGAGGCGGTCATGGCGACACTGAATCCGAACCTGATCTCGGCGGATATGACGGCGGCGCTCAACAGCGCTGTGGACATCGTCAAATCTTATAACAAGCGGGTGATCTATCCGGAAGCCGTCTTGCTGGCCCTGGTGCGGGGCAAGGACACCGCCGCGCGCCGAATTCTGAACTATTACCAGGAGCAGCGCGGGCTGGACGTGGATCGGCTGGAGCGCTCGGTGCGGATGGCCGTCGAAACCCGGCGCGACGTGGACGGCGATCTGCAATTCCTGGCTGCCAACGGCGAGAAATGGCCGCTCAGTCGCCAGATGATCATCGGGCTGGACGAAGCCCTGAGCATCGCGCAGGCCGGCAACGAAGTCTACATAGATACCGACCACATGCTGGCCGTCATGACCGAGAGCAAACTGAGCACGGGTGGCCTGCTGCGCCAGTTCGGGCTGACGCCCAACGCCATGACCGACCTGATGGCCGACAAGTTGGTCGCCAAGCAGTCCACGACAGCCAACGACATGGTTGCCAGCGCCAAAAAGGGCAGCGTGCGGGCCGTCTATTTCCGTGACGACCTGCTGCGCCAATTGACCAACATGCTCTCGCAGCGCGTCAATCGCCACGTGATCCTGATCGGGCCGGACGGGGTGGGCAAGCGCACGCTGGCCTACAGCCTGGGCCTGTTGATGGCGGAGGGCAAAGGCCCCACCGGGCTGAACAAGCTCGTCACGGTTGAAGAGGGCGCGCTGCTGGATAACCCGGTGCAGGCGGTGATCAGTGGGCTGAACCAGGCCCAGGGCGGCATCCTGTTCATCCCGCACATCGAGCGTTTTTTCGGCGGGCCGATCAAAGCCGAGTTCCCGAAGGCTGCGCCCACCGTCCAGAAAGCGCTCTTGGGCGATTCGCCCGTCATCATGGGGACGGCGACCCAGGCCGATTATGATGACCGGGTCGCCAGTACCAGCGGCGTGGCCGACCACGTGCAGATTCTGCGCGTGCCCGAACCCAACGACGCCGAGGCCACCGAGATCATGAAGGTGCTGGCTCCGCACATCGCGGCGGACTACAAGGTAACGGTGACGGACGACGCCATCAAGACGGCGGTGCAGCTTGCGCGGCGCTACATGAGTCCGGGCGTGCCGCTGCCACGCAGCGCCGAACACCTGATGCACCGCGCAGCAGCGATGGTCAACGTCAGCCAGCAGGGGTCGGGCACGGGCGACGCCAAACTGGATGCAGAAGACGTGACGCTGGCGGCGGCGCAGATCACCGGTATCCCGGTGTCCAAGTTGGGCCAGGACGAACGCACCCGCTACGCCAGCATGGTCGAGCACATCCACGAGCGGATCGTCGGGCAGGACGAAGCGGTGCTGGCCGTTAGCCGCGCCGTTAAAACGGCACGTGTCGGGTTAAAAGACCCCAAACGGCCCATCGGCAGCTTCCTGTTCCTGGGGCCGACGGGCGTCGGCAAGACCGAACTGGCGAAGGCGCTGGCCGAGTTTCTGTTTGGCAGCGAGGATGCGCTGCTCGAAATCGACATGAGCGAGTACATGGACGACGGCAGCGTGAACAAGCTGATCGGCGCGCCACCCGGCTACGTGGGTTACGAGGGCGGCGGCCAGTTGACGGATCGCGTCCGGCAGCAGCCGTACATCGTCGTGCTCTTTGACGAGGTGGAGAAAGCCCACCAGCGCATCATGGACATTTTGCTGCAAGTCCTGGAAGCCGGGCGTCTGACTGACGGGCAGGGCCGCGTCGCGCAGTTCAGCGAGAGCGTGATCATCCTGACCAGCAACCTCGGCTCGGCCTACTTGCAGGATACGACCATCACCGACCAGGATCGGGAGGGCGTGATGGACGAAGTGCGCAACTTCTTCCGGCCCGAATTCCTGAATCGCCTGGACGAGATCGTGATCTTCCACCCGCTCGGCGAGCCAGAGCTACGTAATATCCTGGACATGATGTTGAAAAAGGAAGCCAAGCTCGCCGAAGATCGCGGCCTGAAGCTGGAATTCACCCAGGCCGCCAAGGACTGGATGATGGCCCAAAACGACCACCCGGAATGGGGGGCGCGTCCTCTGCGCCGCATTATCGGGCGTGCCGTGCGGGAGCCGCTGGCCGATTACCTGCTGACGGCCAACCCGCCCCCAGGCACGACAGTGCGCATCGACGGCACGAACACTGCCAACGCACTCACATTCTCTACGGTGGAGTCGCAGCCTACGTCGTAGACAGTTCCACTGGAAGGAGCTGATAAACGATGACTTCGACTGGATACGTGGATGGGTTACGCACCTGGCAGGCCGCCGTCGTGCGCCTGTGGAGCGCCAGCGACGACGCCTTTGCCACCCTCAGTCTGTTCTGGCTGCCAGAGGGCATACAGGGCGCTCCCTGGATGGCCGCCCTGGAACACGGCGACGAGCGCTGGTCGCAGCAGCTACAAGTCAAGGGCGCATCGACTCTTGCGGAGGCGTTGCAACGGCTGTGGAAGCACGTCCAGCCGCTGCGCAGCCTTTTCGATGAAGGCACAGAACCCGGCTTGTTCCCCGACGATCTGCCGGAAGACGCCTGGCTGACGGCGGAGGAGCAGTCTGCCCTCGACCAACTGCGCGGCATCCTGGAACTGCGCCAGCCCATCGCGCTGCGCCTGACCTACCGGCCCGAAATGGGCCTCAGTTCGCGGTGGATGGCCGTGCTCTACGATCCCCGGCAGGAACCGTCTCAGGGAACGGCGTTGGAAATGCACGGCGGCGAACTGGTCGAAGTCTGCCAACTGCTGATCGACGCGGCAGGGACGTAGGCGCTACTCACCGCGCTGGCGCAGAAAGGCTTCGACGGCGGCCTGTGACGGGATACCCGCCGGGCCGCTCACCGGGCTGGCAGCCTTGAGCGCTGCCGCCGCCGCTGCATAGCGTACCCGCGCCGCCACGTCCAGCCCGCGCGCCAGCAACGCCGCATAGACGCCGTGAAATACGTCACCACAGCCCGTCGAGTCTACGGTTTCGACCTGGTAAGCGGGTTGGAATCGGGCCTCGCCGTCGGCGCTGTCCGCGTACCACGCGCCCGCCGTGCCACAGGTAATGACGACGGCCTGCCGGTCCGCTGCCCACAGCTTGCGCGCGATCAGCGCCGGGTCTGCCTCGCCCGTGATCCGCGCGGCGAAGTGTTGAGACAGGATCAGGTGATCGGCCAGGGCCAGCATGTCCGGGAAACCTGGGGCGGCATCGGATTCGTAGTCGGCGACCACTGGGATGCGGGCAGCACGGGCAATACGCGCAGCACGGATCGTGCCCTCCGGGCCAAGATGATCGACAAACAGCACGCGCGTCTGTCGAATAATTTCCGGCGCTGGCCGCTGCGGGTCTGCACCGTTGACATGGCTGGCGTCGAACAGGATGGTGCGCGTCGGTGGACGGCTGGTCACGATGATGGTCGCGTCAATCGGGCGGGCATCGTCGCGCCGCACCAGATGCGATAGGTCAATCCCGTACTGTGACATGATCTGGATCGCTTCGTGCGAGAGCGGATCGTCGCCGAGCGCACCCGCGTAGGCGCACCGTGCCCCGAAACGGGCCGCGGCCAGCAGCGCAATCGCGGTAAGGCCACCAAGCTGGCGCTGCTGGCCGCGAACCTGCAACTTGGTGTCCGGGGTAGGGTATTCGTCCACGTAGAGCAGGTGGTCGATGGTGACGGCCCCCAGTCCCAGAATGTCGAAGCTCACTGAATGGTCTGTAGACAAGGATCACACTCGCTGAACGCGATGAAAGCTGAACACAGTCTGTTGTCTGTCGATTGACACCGATGAAGCCGGGCATAAGTCAAAACGCGATCCGATGAGTCCGGGCTCGCTTCCCTACAGGCCAGCCACCGCCGGGATGATCTCCTTGCCAAAGACCTCGATAGGCGTGATCTCAACCACGTTCGGCAGTCCGAAGATCATATGCTGGATGCCGATCTGCGCGTAGGAGCGGCACGTCTCGATCACCTGGGCGGGTGTCATGGCTCCGGGCGCCAGATTAGCAAAGGCCAGCACCGTCTTCTCAATCTCCTCGTAGGGACGCTGTACATCCTGGCAGTGCTGCTTCAAAATATCCAGCTTGCGCTGCACGGCCTCGGTGCCCATCGCAAACAGGTTGCAGGCGTCAGCATATCTGGCAACCAGCCGCAGCGTCTTCTTCTCGCCCCCGCCGCCGATCAGGATCGGCGGGTGTGGCCTGGTAAGCGCCTGGGGTCGGTTCAGGGTTTCTTCAAGCTGGTAGTGCTTGCCGATATAGGGGGCCGGGTTGTCCGACCACATCAGGCGCATGATCTGCAACGCCTCCTCGAGGCGCTCGAACCGCTCGCGCGTGGCCGGGAAAGGGATACCCAGGCCCCGCGATTCAGCCTGGTTCCAGGCCGCGCCGATGCCCAGGTAGGCGCGCCCGCCCGACAGCACGTCGAGCGTGGTCACGGTCTTCGCCAGGATGCCGGGGTGGCGGTAGACCACGCCCGTCACCAGCGTGCCCAGGCGCGCCCGTTTGGTCAGCGCTGCCATGTAGCTCAGGGCGCTGTAGGCTTCCAACATGGGTTCGCTGGCTGGCCCGATGTTTGGGATTTGCCAGAAGTGATCCATCACCCATAGGCTGTCAAAGCCGCAATCGTCGGCGGTTCTGGCGATCTCCGCGAGGTGCGCTCCGATCTGAGCATCGCCGCCGGGCCAGGTGAAACGTGAAATCTGCAAACCGATCTTCATACGACTTCCTTTCGCGCTAACAATCCCTCAAATACGGGGCGATAGCCAGAGTCTAATGGCGCGCATAGCCTTTCGCCAACACCGGATTCAGGATCGTCGAGATGTCAAAGCTGAGAGTTGTGCGAAAGAACGTGGCGAAAAGCCAGTTCGCACGCTAGAGTCCGGGTAATCCCCGTCTGCATCTTCGCCAGTATGATTGCTTCACAAAACCTTCTGAGACCGGAGTGCAAGCGATGTCTCCCGAATACGCGATTGAGCGCGTCGAGATGGTCTTTAAGCCTGTGTTGGATAAAATGGCGCGCCCTGGTCAGGCTGCCGGGCACACTCGTTCTGATGGTCAGCGGGCTGGCAATGGCTGCCATTTACTATTTCGGCTTCGCCCGGCGCTACAGCCTTGCCCAATACGGTGACAGGACAGGCCCTTTCAGACGATTGCCTCTTTGAACAATTTGTCGGCCAGCGGCGCGTTTCTGTATGTTTTTGGGTTTGTCGCGCTGTTCGGCCTGTACTGGCTCGGTTTGCGCCGGGGCCTGCGCGCGCCCACCCAGGCGCACTGGATCATCGTGGCAGGGTTTGCCGTCGTCTTCAGCCTGGCTCTGCTGCCCATGTACCCCGCCGATGCCGCCGACGTGTACGACTATGTGCTGCGTGGACGGATGACGACCCTTTACGGGCTGAACCCGATGCGTGACCTGCCTACCCAGGCGCGCTTCGATCCGTTCTACGACTTCGCCTCGCTGCGTGAGTAGCCATCGGCCTACGGGCCAGCCTGGGAAGTTCTGGCAGCGCTTGCCAGCCGGCTCGCAGGCGACGACAGAAATACGAATGTTATTGTCTTCAAGTTTGTGTCGGTTGTCGGCTATGGCCTAATTGGGCGGCTGATCGGCCTGACCCTGCGCAGGGTTGCGCCACGCCGCGTGCGCCAACGGCCAATCAGCCGCCTTGCGCGGCGTTACATAAGCGCTACAATTGCCCGCCGTTTGATCCGCGACCAACACAGGACACAGCTTGATGACTTCCGAAATACGAGACTTCCTCCAGATCCCCTACGACCAGCTTGAAGAAATGAACCTGGAAGCCAAGGCGAAACGCCTGGCCCGCACACCCGCCGATCAGATTCGTGAGGAGCGAATGCGCTATCTCACCGACGAAAAGCGGATCAAGGCCGTCACGGTCTGCTTCTCCGACCTCGAAGGCCGTCTGCACATGCTCGACTACGACAAGAAATTCCTGCTCAAAGCGTCCGATAACCTGACGTTCGATGGCTCCTCGATTCGCGGTTTTTCGCAGCAAGCCGAGTCCGATTTGCGGCTGGCAATCGATTGGGCTGCTTTTTACTGGCTGCCCTCGGACGTTTTCGGGCCGGGCAAAGTGCTGGTCTTTGGCGAGGTCCTGGAACGCGATGGGACGCCTTACCTGGCCGATATGCGTTCCCGTCTGAAACAGTACACCGAGTACCTGTATCAGAAAGAGCATATGGTCTGCCACGCCGCCAACGAAATTGAGGGCTTCCTGTTCAAAGGCAAGAATGCGGAGCAGCACTACTTCCAGACCGGCCAGTTTGAATTCCTCAGCACAGGCGGCTATTACCATTCGCTGCCGGGCGATCCACTGCGCAGTTTTATCGACACCGCTGCCGAAGTGCAGCGCGCGATGGGCTTCGCCAACGAAAAGGATCACCCCGAGGTTGCGCCGTCGCAGTTTGAAATGAACTACGGCTATACCGAGGCGACCATTGCTGCCGATCAGGTGCTTCTGTACAAGCTGATCTGCCGCCAGGTTGCGCATCGCCTGGAAATGACGGCCAGTTTCCTGCCCAAGCCCGTGACCGGGGTGAATGGCAGCGGGATGCACACCAACCTTTCCATTTCGCGCGATGGAACCAACACTTTCTACGATGCCAACGGTCAGGATGGGCTGTCGGAGTTTGGCTGGTTATTCCTGAACCGCATCCTCTACAGCGCGCTGGATCTATGCCTGATCCTGAACTCAAGTGTCAACTCGTACCGCCGTCTCGATCCGCACTATGAAGCACCCAACCAGATCAAGGCGTCGCCCATAGACCGTGGCTCCATGATCCGCATCCCTCTGGGCAACTCCAAATCGGCGCGTGTCGAAGTGCGTTCTATTGCCCCCGACGCCAACCCCTACATGACCATCTATGCCCTGCTCAGGACCGGTCTGGAAGGGCCGTTTACGCCGAAGAAATCGCGCCAGACTCCGGTGCTGCCGGACAACATCTACGATGCCATTCAGCGCTTCGCCTCAAGCAAGTTGGTGGCCGACCTTCTGTGCCGGGAAGTGCAAGAGAAATACGTGGCTGTGAAGCTGGCCTCAGCGGATCGTTGCCCGCGACAACTCGGCAATCGCATCAAGCGCGCCGAGGTGCAATTCCATCACGAGGTGACCAATCAGTACCTCTGGAGCCAGTTCTAAATCCCCGACATACGGTTAGAGCCAGGCTTCCGAACTGGTCAGTTCGGAAGCTGTAGCCCTGACCTCTTTCCTTGTCGCCTCGGTTGAGCGGCCTGTGACCACCCGGATATTAACAATATATTGACAATTGGATCGGGAACGGAGTACGATCTCGCTGTAGGTTTAGCAGATCGTGAACCGTGAACAGATGACTCGCCGGGCATTCATTGAGGAACAGCATGTCAGATACAACCGCCCACACTTCCGATCCATCGACCCAGCCCTCCAAGCGTCCACCCGGGCGCAACCTGCATTTGGGCAGGCTGACATCGGATGCGGTGGCTCTCTACATCGGAGACGTACCTGAACCGGTCATCCTGAACGTGGCGCGCGAAGCGATCCTGGGGCGCTACTCTCCCAATAACCCGATCCAACCCGCGCTCGACCTGACCCGCTACGATGCTTACAAACGCGGTGTTTCGCGCCTTCACGCCACGCTGCACCGCACCGACACCAACGATTTTATGGTGTCGGATCGGGCCAGTGGCAATGGAACCTATTTGAATGGCAGACGCCTGGAGCCGTTTAAGGCAGCGCGGCTGGCTTCCGGGGATCGCATCCGGCTGGCACAACTTGAGCTGGAAATCTACTTCGGCCCGGAAGAGATCGCGGCGGGCAGCGAGGCCCAGGCTCCATCTACCTCGTCCGCTGCGGAAGTGCCGCCTACCCCGGCTGAACCAGCCAGCCCGCCCGATACCGTCCCTGTCGGCGCACTCAAGCCGCCAGTTACCGAAGCGCCTAAGAGTGCTCCGACGCATTTTCAGGGGGCGGTCAAGCTCGACCCGCAGCACGTGTTCAGCCAGATGGGCCTGCTTGACGAACGGGTATTGCAGCAATTGACTGCCATGAAGGATGCGAACGTTGGGTTAGTTCTCAAGATCGAGGCCCAGACGGCCAGCGGGTTTGATGCGGCCACCATCCGCTGGCTCGCGGCACTGTGTGAGGAGCTTAAGTTCAGCAACGCGACGTTTGATAACGAGAAACAGGGCTGAACAGCCGCCTGCTCACTTTGCTGCATAGAACCCCTATTGTGCATTTTACTATCAGTCGGCCTGAGTGTTTTTTTAACCTTGTGCTGGAACAGACTGTGATAGAATAAGGGCGGACTGGCTGCGTTAACACTCCACGACGGAAGGTACTCATGTTCAAGAAGAAGTTTCTGAAGACAAAGTGCAAAGTGACCTTTGAACTGCCGCAAGGCATTGAAGGCGCTGAGACCGTGTATCTCGTAGGCGATTTCAATAACTGGGACGAGCACGCCACGCCGATGGAGAAGAAGAAGGGCCGCTTCACTGTCACGCTTGACCTGGAACCCAACCGCGAATACCAGTACCGCTATCTGGTCAATGGGCAGTGGCATAACGACTGGGAAGCTGACAAGTACGTGCAAAACCCTTTCAGCGGCGATAACTCGGTTGTCACGACCTATGTACCGGGCCAGTAATCGGTAATACATTCAACACATACATTTTTCCCATGAATCACAAAAAGCCCCGGTGCTGGCCGGGGCTTTTCATTTCGTTCCATCCTTTGTCGTGCTGCACAGGGTGTTCTGCCTGAGTCACTGATGGCGAACTTGTGGGATAAACTCGACTTCGCTGCGGGCCTTTCAACGAAAAGGAAGAAATGGCAATGCCGATTCCTGACGACTATGTGGAGCGGGTCTACGCCGGAGTGCTGGGCAAGATCATCGGCGTATACCTCGGGCGCCCCTTTGAAGGCTGGACCTACGAACGCATCACGCACGAGCTTGGAGAGATCACCTACTTTGTCAACGAGCAGCTTGGCGTTCCCTTGATCGTGACCGATGATGACATTTCTGGCACCTTCACCTTTCTGCGCGCGCTGCCCGACTACGGCAACCGCCGCGACCTGACCCCTGCGCAGATCGGGCAAACGTGGCTGAATTACATCATCGAACGCCGCTCGATTCTGTGGTGGGGCGGGCGGGGCAATTCCACCGAGCATACCGCATATCTGAACCTGAAAGAAGGCATCCCTGCGCCTCGCAGCGGTTCAATTGCGCAAAACGGCAAAGTCGTTGCCCAGCAGATCGGCGCCCAGATCTTTATCGATGGCTGGGCGATGGTCGCGCCGGGCGACCCCGAACTGGCCGCCGATCTGGCCTGCCGGGCGGGGAGCGTCAGCCATGATGGTGAAGCGCTCTACGGTGCGCAGGTCATTGCGGCAATGGAGGCGCAGGCTTTTGTCGAACCGGACATCGATAAGCTGATCGATACCGCGGTAAGGTTCATCCCCAACGATTCCATCATCTACCGCATGATCGCCGACATTCGCAACTGGCACAGCCGTGACAAAGATTGGCGCAAGACCCGCGAGCGGATCGCAGCCGAATACGGTTACGACAAATATGGCGGCAATTGCCACATAGTTCCCAATCATGGCCTGATCATCTTGGCGCTGTTGTACGGCGAAGACAATTTCCAGAAATCGCTGATGATCGCCAACACCAGCGGCTGGGACACCGACTGCAATTCCGGCAACGTTGGCTGCCTGATGGGTATCAAGAATGGCCTGGATGGTCTGGCCGATGGGCCGGACTTCCGCGGTGTGGTCGCTGACCGCCTGTACTTGCCAACGGCGGATGGTGGCCGAGCCATCAGTGATGCGGTGGCTGAAACTTTTCACATTGTGAATATCGGGCGTAGCCTGTCCGGCCTGGAACCGCTGCATCCCAAAGGCGATGCACGCTTTCATTTTGATCTACCCGGCTCGGTTCAGGGCTTCCAACCGGACGAGAGCGTTGAGGCCAGGGGGACAGCCAGCGTGGAGAACGTGGACGGTCACAGCCGCCGGGGAGCGCGCAGCCTGGCAATCCGCTACGGAGGTGTGGCTACCGGGCGCACCGCGCGTGTCGCAACGCCGACCTTCGTGCCGTCCGAAGCCGTTGCCGTTTATTTTGAACAGCGCGGCTACCGGTTGATCTGTTCGCCAACGCTCTATTCGGGTCAGATGGTCGAGGCGGGCCTCGCTGCCGCAGTTGAAAATCGGACGGCTGTAGCCTGTAATCTTTATGTGCGCGTATACGGTGAAAAAGATCAGAAAGTCATCCTGCGCGGCCCACAGGTGGAACTCAATCCCGGTGCGGAAACGGTGCTGACTTGGCAGATGCCGGATACGGATGGCGCGCCAATCGCGGAGGTGGGGCTGGAAATCACCAGCGCCCGCCGTGCCGATGGCACGCTCTATCTGGATTACCTCACCTGGAACGGTGCTCCCCGAGTCACCTTCCATCGCCCAAAGCAGCGCAGCTTGATGTGGCGGCGCGCCTGGGTCAATGCCCTGGATCACGAAGATCGAGTCGATTATGGCGACTGGTATCCTGAAATGTTCCGCCTGTTGCAGAACCGAGGCAGAGGCCTGTTGATTCAAGGTACACGCGAATGGACAGACTATCAGGTGAGTGCATTGCTTGCCCCACATCTGTGCAAGGCAACGGGCCTTGCAGCGCGTGTACAGGGGATGCAGCGGTACTACGCCCTGCTGCTCTGCACCGATTCCACCGTGCGCCTGGTGAAAGTCCTGGACGGCGAGATCGCGCTGGCAGAAAAACACTTCCCCTGGGAGTTTGGCACAGTCTACGATCTGGGTCTTCAGGTTCAGGGCCGCCGTCTGGTCGCCAGCGTAAACGGCCAGACGATCTTTGACCTTGAGGACAGAGAAAATACGCTCACCGGCGGCGCTATCGCCCTGATCTGTGAAGAAGGACGGGTGGGCTGCGAACAGGTTGCCGTGCAGCCCACCACCCTGTGAGGTAAAGATAGGGCTGGATCAGATTAACGAGAATCATCTGCTGTGTTGCAAACATAGGTAGCGAACGAGAGACGGTCAGACATGGATGTCATAGACCAGGGCCTGGATAATCGGCTGGCGGTTTTGCAGGCTGCGCCGACGGGAGCGAATAGCGTCGCCGAACTTGCGTTTGATGACCGAGTTGACGGTTTCGGTTTTCCAGCGCTGCCCCTGCACGCCATCCAGGGGCGCTGCCGAGACCCAATCCGCGCCGGGCATTGCGCGCTGGG
>Ga0070741_10004772_pt1 | contig 31280 bp, 30 predicted proteins | sample Coa_R1_4_FD_66440 | JGI IMG/M metagenome (GOLD analysis project Ga0070741, IMG submission 66440) | Surface soil microbial communities from Centralia Pennsylvania, which are recovering from an underground coalmine fire - Coalmine... | ecosystem: Environmental > Terrestrial > Soil > Unclassified ... | reverse complement strand
CCAAGGTCCGCGTAGTGACCCGGGCACGGGGGGACGATGAAAGTCTTTTTCTGGGTCGCCGTGGCGGGCGCAAGCCTGACGGGCTGCGTCACGGCTCAGTACGGCTCGCTGGTGAACTCGCGCAACGAGTTCGCGCACTGTTATCGGACCTCCGCCGGTATCACCGGCGGCATCATCGCTTCGGTCTCGTTCAAGAATTGCGTCGAGGGCTACGAGAAGGCCGGGTACATGGAGCTCCAGCAGGCCGGGGCGACCGGCATCTATAAGGTCGCCGCGGACGGCGGTGCCGTGCGCGCGGCGAGCATCACTCGCGGCTCGCCTGCGGCGCGCGTCGGCATCGCGGAAGGGGATGTCATTGTCTCCGTCGACGGGGTCCCCGTGTCCGGTTCCGACGATGCGATGGGCCGGCTCTTCGGTAAGGTCGATACCCCGGTGTCGATCGTCGTCCGCGGGCCGTCCGGCGAGCGCACGGTCCCCGTGACGCGCGCCTCTTATTCGGGGCTCTACGGATCGGGCACGTTCAAGCCCGACTGAGGCCCCAAACCCAGGGAGATCATCCATGCTTCGCAAATGCAGTCTTATCGCAGTCTTCGCTTCTTACGCCCTGCTGTCGGCCTGCGCGACCGTGCCGATGGCCTCCGACGGCAGCGACTCCACGGCCAAGAGCTTCGCGACGACGCCCGGCAAGGCGAACATCTATGTGTATCGCAACGAGAGCCTCGGCATGGCGATCAAGCACCCGATCACGCTCGACGGGCGGATGGTCGGCGATACCGCGGCCAAGACCTATTTCCTGCTGCCGGTCAATCCCGGCAAGCACACGATCGTGTCGTTGACCGACTCCGACAATCCGCTCGCCATCGACGCTCAGTCCGGACGGAACTATTTCGTCTGGCTGCAGATGAAGATGGGCATGTTCGCGCCGAGATCCAATCTGCAGCTGGTGGACGAGGCCGAAGGCAGGAAAGGGGTGATGGAATGCAAGCTGATCCAGCTCGGAGGGCAATAGCGCGCGGCGGGTCGGCGTCAGCGGAAAGAAGCGCGGCCCCAATAGCCGCGTACCTGCTCGCGCTCGCCGTCGCGTCCACGGAGCGCCTCGCCGAACGAGCGCAGCGCCACGCCCCGTGACGCGAGCGCGGCGCGTACGCGCGGATCGCACAGCGTCGAGAGCTCGATCCGGCGCTCGTGCAGGTAGGTGGTCTCGAGGTCTGCGCTTTCGGCCGGGTGGCACACGAGCACGGTGACGCCTTCGGGCAGCGTCTCGATGATGCGCACGAGGCTCTCGGGGCGGATCGCCTGCGGGAAGGGCATGCCTTCGGCCGTCTGCCCGTAGAAGTCGCCGCACCAGTGGAAGTCGGGCGCGCAGGCGCGCAAGGGAATGTTCAAGCGCCCGGCCGCCTGCACGAAGCAGGTGCGCGCCGGCTCGCGCATATGCACGTTCTGGTGCGAGTCGAGGTGCGTCGGCGCGCGGCCCGTGACGCGCTCGAACGCGTCGAGCTGCGACGCGAGCTCGCGCGCGACCTCGCCGGCGTCGTCGAGCCGGACGCGCTGGTAGCGCGCGTGCCAGGCGCCGTCGCGATAGAACCATTCGCCGAGGTCGGCATGCAGCCCGACGCCGAGCGCCGGGTGCGAAAGCGCGTAGTCGACCGCCTCGCGCACGGCGGCGCCGTGAGTCATGAGGCTCGCGCTGGTGACGATGCCCTTCTCGTGCGCGGCGATGATGCCGCGGTTGACGCCGGCCGTCTGGCCGAAGTCGTCGGCGTTCACGATGAGGGAGCGTCTCATCCGGCGTCCACGGCCGTCACAGTCCCAGGTCGCGCAGCAGCCGCCCGAGGACGGTCTCGGCGCGGAAGTATTCCTCCGCGATGAGGCGCGCCGCGCGCGCGTGCCGCGCGTAATCGGATTCGATCGCCTCGAAGGCGGCGACGATCTCCGCGAGCGTGTCGAAGGCGAACAGCCCCTCGCCGGTCGGCAGCACGTCGCCGAAGCCGGTGTTCTGCGTGATCACGGGACGCCCGGCGGCGAGGTAGCTCGCGCTGCGCTCGCTGAACCAGCCGCTCTTCAGGCGCACGTTCTGGTCCTTGGCGACGGTGAACTCGGCGCGCGAGGCGCGCACGTAGTCGCGGTACTTCCAGGGATCCTGCGTGAAGCCGTGCGCGTCGGCGAGGCGCCAGCCGTTCTCGTCGAGGAGGGCGCGGCTCTCGGCGTCGAGGTCGTGCACGCCGAGCGCGAGCTCGACCGGCCGCGCGACGCGGCGCGGCAGCCCGATGAATTTGCGGAACTCGCGGTCCTTGCTCCAGAAGTACGTGTCGCCGCGAAATTCGACCGCGCCGTCCTGGCGCCAGTTGCAGACGGTCGTGTAGGCGTCGCGCGAGGGCTGCGTGCCGGCCCAGAGGTCGAGGATCACGGGCTGGCGCGTGCGCGCGCGCAGGCGCGGCAGCGGCGGAATCGCGCAGCCGGGCCGGCCGATGCGCTCGCCGTAGGTGACGAAGTCGTGGTGCTCGTCGACCAGCCACTGCTTTTCTCCGCGGCTCACCGCGACCTCGTCGCCGACCGGGTCGGTGCCGAAGTACACGAGCCGCCCGACCTTCAATCCTTCCTCGGCGAACTTGGTGGCGCCGGCGACGTTGAAGACCGCGTCGGCGCCGGCGAGCAGCGCCTCGGCCTCGGCGCGCGGCAGGCCGAGCCATTCCTTGTCCGAGTAGCTGCGGCGATACGCCCAGCGGCCGGCGAGGCCGAAGGCCTCGGCGGTGCGCGCGAGATACGGCACCGCGTAGTCGGAGGCGCACACGACGGTGCCGCGCACCGGGTCGTAGGGCCAGCCCGAGCTCGTCTCGAAGTACCAGACCTCGTGCCCGAGCCGCGCGAGGCCGAGCGCGATCTGCATGTGCATCCACGCCATGCCGGCGTAGGGGTTCGCGGCGAGCGTTCCGACGACGACGAGGCGCCGGCGCTTCATCGGGGACGGCGGGACGGCGAGCGGGCCATGGCGAGCCGACTATAGCTTTCGATTCCGAGCACGCGCTTGACGCAAACCGTAGTCATAACGGCGGACGCGAGCTTGCGAAACGGCGACGGGAACGGGCGCCATGGCCCGGGTAAACCCGAAGGCGGCGGAGGCGCGATAATGCCCGCACCATGAAAATCACCATCCTCGACGACTATTTCGATACGCTGCGCACGCTCGAGTGCTTCGCGAAGCTCGCGGGCCACGACGTCACGGTGTGGAACGACCACGTGCAGGACACCGACCGGCTCGCCGAGCGCCTGAAGGACGCCGAGGCCGTCGTGCTGATCCGCGAGCGCACGAAGATCCAGGCGCCGCTGCTCGAGCGGCTGCCGAAGCTGCGCCTGATCAGCCAGCGCAGCGTCTATCCCCACATCGACGTCGCGGCGTGCACGCGGCAGGGCGTGATCGTCTCGTCGTTCCAGCACGACGGTACGCCTTCGTACGCGACCGCGGAGCTCGCCTGGGGATTGATCCTCGCCGCGATGCGCCGCATCCCGCAGCAGGTCGAGGCGCTCAAGCGCGGCGCGTGGCAGACGGGCGTCTTCGGCTCGGTGCGCGGCAAGACGCTCGGCGTGCACAGCTACGGGCGCATCGGCGCGGTGGTCGCGGGCTACGGCCGCGCCTTCGGCATGCGCGTGCTCGCGTGGGGACGCGACGCGTCGCGCCAGCGCGCCGAGCGCGACGGCTACGTCGCCGCGCGCAGCCGCGAGGAATTCTACGAGCAGTGCGACGTCGTCTCGCTGCACATGCGCCTGGTCGACGCGACGCGCGGAATCGTCACGCGCGCGGACCTCGCGCGCATGAAGCCCACGGCGCTCCTCGTCAACACCAGCCGCGCCGGCCTGATCGAGCCGGGCGCGCTCGTCGACGCGCTGAAGGCGGGCCGTCCCGGACTCGCCGCGGTCGACGTCTACGAGCAGGAGCCGATCCGCGACGGCTCGCACCCGCTGTTCGCGATGGACAACGTCGTGTGCACGCCGCACGTCGGCTACGTCACGCGCGAGGAGTACGAGACGCAGTTCTCGGACGTGTTCGACCAGATCGTCGCGTATGCGAAGGGCGCGCCGATCAACGTCGTCAATCCCGAGGTCCTGAAGCGGCGCTGAATGGCGGGTCGGGTCTTCGTTTGCGCGCACGGCGCGGGCGGCCACAAGGACGACCGCGGCATGCTCGCGGTCGCGAAGGTCCTCGAAGCGCGCGGCCTCGAGGTCGTGCGGTTCAACTTCCCGTACCGTGACCTCGGCTCGAAACGGCCCGATCCCATGCCCGCGTTCGAGGCGACGATCGCCGGCGTCGCCGCCCGCGTGCGCGACGAGCGCCGTCCCGACATGCTCGTCATCGGCGGCCGCTCGATGGGCGGCCGCGCCGCGTCCATGCTCGCGGCGGAGGGCTTCGACTGCGACGGGCTGCTGCTCCTCGCCTATCCGCTGCACCCGGCGGGGCAGCCGGAAAAGCCGCGCGACGCGCACCTGCCGAAGATCCGCGTGCCGGTCCTGTGCTTCAACGGCACGCGCGACGCGCTGTGCCGGCGCGACCTCATGGACGTGGCTGTCGGCGGCCTCGCCCGGTGGACGATGCACTGGCTCGAAGGCGCCGACCATTCCTTCCGCGTGCTCAAGTCCTCGGGGAGGACCGACGCCGAGGTGCTAGACGAGGTCGGGGACGCGAGCGGGCGCTGGCTGGATGGCCTCGCGCGCGGGGGCTGAGGGCGCGCCGCGCCATTCCTGCGACACCCACTTGTACTTGCCGCTCGGCAGCGCCGGGATGTCGTCGACCAGCTCGATCGCGACGTTGACCTCGGCCGAGACGTGGGTGCGCACGTTCGCGAGGAAGCGCTCGGCGTCGGCGGCTCCGTACTCCGGCCCGGGGACGAGCCGCGCCACCCAGCGGTCGCGCGCGGTCTGCGCGATCTGGCCCTTGCGGATGTTGAGCAGCCCCTTGTACGCGAAGCCGACGACCGCCGCCGTGATCGGCCTTCCGCGCAGGTCGTAGACGCGGTCCTCGATCTTGCCCGAGAGCGCCTCGATCACCGGATACGTGCGGCCGCAAGGGCATGGGCGCCGGTCCCAGCGCGCGGTGTCGGTGAGACGGTAGCGCAGGAGCGGCATCGCATCGTTGCGCAGCGTGGTGCCGACGAGGAAACCCTCGTCGTCGGTCGGCCGGCCGCGCTCGTCCACGATCTCGACGATCGAGTATTCCGGGTTCACGTGCATGCGAGCGTGCTCGCACTCGGCGGCGAAGACCGCGCGCTCGGACATGCCGTAGAACGAGTACACGCGCGCCCCCAGCGCCGCCTCGATCTTCGCGCGCTGGAACGGGTAGAGCATCTCCGAGCCGGTGATCACCGACCACAGCCGCGTGCGCGGCCGCCGGCCCTCGAGCGCGGCGGCGAGGGCGTACGCCGCGGACGGGTAGGCGCGCAGCTGCACCGCGCCGAAGCGCGCGATGGCCTCGGCGAAGTCGCGCGCCGTGCGCTCGTCCAGGTGCCGCGTGGACAGGACGAGCTGCCGGCCGACGCGGTCCTCGAGCCAGTACGGCGGCTCGCGGTCCTCGAGCGGCTTCACCCGGTCGCCGCGCAGGACGGCCTGGCGCTCGGCGGCGTGCACGCCCGCCCAGCGCCAGTGCTGGCGGTGGAAGGCTTCCTCCCAGAGGATCGAGTCGAGGCTGCGGAAGACTTCGGTGGGCGAGCCGGTGCTGCCGCTGCTCTCCCCGAGCGGCCACCACGGCAGCCGCCGGCCGCGGTTCGGGTAGTAAGTCTCGCGTTGCGTCTTGAGGGACGCCTTGTCCATGATCGGGACCTCGCGTGAGAGCCAGGCGAGCAGGTCCGACGCCGGGGCGCGCGCAGCGGCACCCGCGTGCGCCGGGATGCGGCGCGCTGCGCGCAGCGTGCGCGCGAGCAGCGCCTCGGCGCGCGCGCGGTGCAGCGCCGGATCGGCGCGCTCGCGGCCGAGCAGCCCGGCGCAGCGCCGGGCGACGAGCGGCGAGCGGGCGCGCAGCCCGCCGGCCACGCCGTACTTCAGGGCGAGCCCCAGTTGGGTCCAGCCGGCGCTCGCGCCGGCCGCCGGGACGGCCGCGCCGGCCCAGCGCCGCAGCAGCGTCGCGGCCGAGGAGGTCACGTCAGCCCGAAATGCCGGCGGTAGCGCTCGAAGCAGCGCGCCCCGCACGCGAGCCGCATCAGCGCGCCTTCGGCGATCGGCTGCGCGAGCTCGGGATCCGAGTCGACAATCGAGTACAGGACCTCGGCGTTCCAGGCCTTCGAGTGCTTGACGTCGAGCTCGGAGTGCAGCTGGAAGTACAGGCGCGCGTCGGTCGCCACCCCGAGGCGCTTCAGGCCCTCGTTCACGAGCGCGACGCGTCCCGGCGCCGTCATCTCGATCACGCCGAGCGCGCCGATCGCCTGGTAGGCGTAGCGCCGGTTCGCCGCGAGCGCGACCATCAGGTTCGCGAGCGCGAGCGACTCCCACACGGTGTCGGCGATGCTCGGGCGCAAGCCCAGCTCGCGCACCACGGCGTGGAGCATCAGGCCATGCATGCCGCGCTCGTGGCCGCGGCCCATCTCGTCCCAGTAGTTGCGCGCCATCTCGAGCTTCGCGCGCACCGGCTGCAGCTTCACCTGGGCCATCGCCACCAGGTCGTCGAAGCCGGCCTCGCCGGCCGCCTCCTGGGTGAGGAACCAGCGCATCTGCTCGAGCGTCGCCTGCTCCGCGAGCCACGGAAAGAGCGGGTCGCCCTGGCCCGGACCGCAGCGGCGCAAGTCCTCGAACCAGTCCGTGAAGCCGGCCGCGTCCCAGGGCGCCTGCGCGGCGCGCTCGAACGCGCGGGCGCGCTCGACCTCGACGAAATAGCCTTCGGTCGCGCGCATGTCCACCTCCGCGCGGATGTCGGCCTCCCAGTCGGGTCGGATACGGGCGGGGGTCAGCCTGCCGGCGTTGAACCGGCACAGCTCCGAATGGAATGCATGGGGATCGGGATAAGGCGTCACAATGGGTGATCCGTTGGAACGAATAGTCTGAACAGGACTGTATCTTCCGGGCGACGCATTTCCACGCGCCCTTTCCGGGCGTAGACCGATTGGCGGGCGCCGAATGGTATAGTCGCCGGGGGGGAGTAGATGAGCGCCTCTTCGCGCAGCGAAGCGCAGCAGCGCGCCGACCAGATCCGGGCGTTCCGGGCCGAGCTCGAGTGCCTGGAGCGCGAAGGCGTGGCCGCGCTCGCGGCCGAGCAGCGCCGCGCCGTCGACGCGCACCACGACGGTCTGCTCGCGGGCTACGCCAGCGCCTTCGACATCGACCGCGACGCCGAAGCCAAGCAGCTCTCGCTCGGGATGCGCGTCGCGTCCTTCCTCGGCGCGCTCGCGCTCGCGGCGAGCGTGTTCTTCCTCTTCTACCAGTTCTGGGGCCTGCTGCCGACCGCGGCGCAGGTCGGCGTCCTGCTCGCGGCGGCGTTCGGGACCTTCCTCGCCACGCTGCTCGTCCAGGCGCGCGACGCGACCGGCTACTTCACCAAGCTCGCCGCGATGGTGGCGTTCGCGTGCTTCGTGCTGAACATCGCCATGCTCGGGCAGATCTTCGACATCACGCCGTCGGACAAGGCGCTGCTCCCCTGGGCGGCGTTCGCGCTGCTGCTCGCCTACGCCTGCGACCTGAGGCTCCTGCTCGCCGCGGGCATCCTGTGCCTGATCGCGTTCATCTCGGCGCGCACCGGCACCTGGAGCGGGATGTATTGGCTCTACTTCGGCGAGCGCCCGGAGAATTTCTTTCCGGCGGCGATCGCGATGTTCCTCGTGCCGCAGCTCGTCGATCACCGGCGCTACCCGGGCTTCGGGGCGATCTACCGCGTCTTCGCGCTGCTCGCCGTGTTCCTTCCGGTGCTCGTGCTGTCGAACTGGGGCGAGATCAGCTACCTCGATTTCGACGGCAGGATCATCGAGGGCGCGTACCAGGTCCTCGGCTTCGCGCTCTCCGCCGGAGCGGTGTGGCTCGGCGCGAAGCGCCACTGGCCCGAGGTCGTCAACACCGGGCTCGTGTTCTTCGTCGTGTTCCTCTACACCAAGTTCTACGACTGGTGGTGGGAGATCATGCCGAAGTGGCTGTTCTTCCTGGTGATCGCGCTCACCTCGGTGCTGCTGCTGCTCGTGTTCAAGCGCGTGCGCACCGTGCGCCTCGGAGCCGCGGCATGAAACGCTCGCGCACGCTCGTCGCCGGCCTCGCCCTGCTCGCGCTCACGAACGCGATCGCGCTCGGCGGCGCGCTGTGGAACCGCTCGGGCGAGCCCGGGGCGCGCATGCGGCTGAGCGAGCGCGAGCTGCATCGCGTCGAACCCTGGTACGGCAATCGCGAGAACAGCGGGCTTGCGCTGCAGCTTCGCTGGCGCATCCTCTCCGAGGAGGAGTCCGCCAATACGCAGTTCTTTGCGTTCGGCTACGGCTACAGCGGCGGTGCGCCAGGGTGGCTCGACAAGGCCAAGATGGAATCGCTCGGCTTCGATACCGCGACGCTGGCTCCCTATTCCGAGCGCGCGCGAAAGCGATACGAGAAGCAGCTGCCGCGCGAGGTCGCGCTGGTGCTCGAGCTGGATGGGCAGGCGTACCGGCGGGCGCTGGAGCTCAAGACCGAGCACACGAGTCGCGAGCTGGCGAGGCCCGTGGTCCCGGGCGACAAGATCGACGAGCAGCGTCGCACGACCGCGCGCGAGGCGCTCGAATGGGAACGGTCGCGCAGCAGCCGTCTTTTCGTCGTGGATGCCGGGCTGGACGCCGAGGCCCTTCGAGCCCGGTATCCGGACCGGGCGCGCTATGCGATCGTCCGCGGCGAGGTGACACCGGTGGCGCTCGGCGCGGCGGCCAAGCGGGCGGCCGGCCGCGTCTCGGGCGTCAGCGTCTCGTCCATCAACGTGCCCTTGCGTCTGCGCAAGGTCTTCGCCGACGCCCAGATCTCGGAATACGGTGCGGGCCCGCGCACACCGTTCGACGCGACGGTCGCGTGGGGCAGGCGCCTCGAGCCCTGGCTGGTCGAGGCCGCGCGCCGTTAGTCAGGCGCGGCGCAGCCGCACCAGGAAGAAGGCGAACAGCGCGCCGAGCACGACGTGGATGACGACGCCGGGCGCGACCGCGGCGCCCGCGCCGAGCGCCATCGTGCGGATCACCACCCCCAGCGAAAAGACCTGAACGACCAGGTTGCCGGCGAGCACGGCGATCAGGCCGGAGCGCTCGGCGTTGCGCGCGAGCCAGTCGATCACCCCGAGGCCGACGAGCGTCGCGCCGTGCGCTTGCGCGATGGTGGCGAGCATGGGCGTCATCTCGATCTTCGCGGGCGCGTAGAACTGCACCGGCGCGAACAGCAGGGCGGCGCCGAACAGCCAGGCGAGGATGGCGGCGATCGCGAGGAAGATTCTCATTGTTCTCCTCCTTGTCGAAGAACGCGCAGAGCACGCGGCCGCTGCGCGGCGGCTGGCGCAGCATGAAGTCGTTTCTCGAAACGCTGAGAGCGCCGGCCTAGCTCGCGGCGGCTCCGTGGGCGAGCAGCCGCTCGAGCGCCTCGCCGCGCACCGGCTTGACCAGGTGGTGATCGAAGCCGGCGTCCTTCGACAGGATCTTGTCTTCGTCGCGCCCGTAGCCCGTGAGCGCCACGAGCACGAGCTCCCGCCCCCCGGGGAGGGCGCGCAGCTGGCGCGCGAGCTCGTAGCCGTCCATGCCGGGCAGCCCGATGTCGATGAAGGCGAACTCCGGCCGGTGCGCGAGCGCGAGCGCGAGGCCGCCCGGTCCGTCGTACGCGACCTGCACGAAGTGACCCCGGATCTGCAGCAACGCCGCCATGCTGTCGGCGCCGTCGCGGTTGTCGTCGACGACGACGATGCGGCGTGCGGTCCTGGGCGCGGACTGCGGCTCGCCGTCCGAAAGGGCCTCGGGCCGCTCGGACACCGGCAGGCGCACGACGAACTCGCTGCCTTGCTGCGCGCCGCCGCTCTTCGCCTCCACCGTGCCGCCGTGCAGCGCGACGATGCTTTGCACGAGCGACAGGCCGATCCCCAGCCCCCCCGGCGCGCGGTCGCGCGCGCGCGACGCCTGGGTGAACAGGTCGAACACGCGCGGCAGCAGGTCGGCCGTGATGCCCATGCCGTTGTCGACGACGCGGATCGCGATCCAGCGGCCGTCGCGCTCGGCGCTCGCCAGGATCTCTCCGCCCGGGGCCGTGTACTTCGCGGCGTTGTTGAGGAGGTTGCCGACGACCTGCACCAGGCGCGTGAAATCGCCCGCGACGCGCGCCGGCTCGATCAGCGGGCGCAGCGTCAGGCGGTGCCGGCGCTCGTCGATCAGCGGACGCGCGAGCTCGATGCCCTCGGAGAGCACGCGGTTGACGTCCACCGGCTGGATCTGCAGGGCGATCTTGCCCTGCGTGACGCGCGAGATGTCGAGCAGGTCGTCGACCAGGCGCGACAGGTGGCGCACCTGGCGGCCGATCAGGTCGCGCATCTGCCCGATCCGCTCGTCTCCCGGCCCGAGCAGGTTGAGCACGTCGACCGCGTGGCGGATCGGCGCGAGCGGATTCCTGAACTCGTGCGCGAGCATCGCCAGGAACTCGTCCTTCTTGCGACCCGAGGCGACGAGCTCGCGTGCGCGGTAGTACTCGGTGAGATCGTTGACGATGAGGCACAGGCCGTCGAAGTGCTCGGTCCGCAGCGGGCTGAACGCGAAATGCGCCGGCGTCGTGTGGCCCTCGGCCGCGAGCACGTGCGCTTCGACGCGCGCCGCGGCCGTGCGCGCAGTCGTCATCGCCTGCTCGAGCAGCGGCCGCTCGGCCGGCGGGACGAAGTCCCGGATCGCGCGGCCGAGGACCGCCTCGGCCGGCTCGCGCGCGAGCTCGACGAAGCGGGAATTGCAGTAAAGGATGTTGCCGGCCTTGTCGAGGGTGAGCGCCGCATCGTGCATCTGCTCGACCAGCATGCGGTAGGGATGGTCCGCGCTCTGCAGCACGTACACCTTCGGTCCGTCCGGGGCGTCGACGACGAGCGCATCGACGGCACCGGTGCGCAGCGCCTCGAGCTTCTCCTCGGCCTCCGCGAGCCGGATGCGCAGAAGCTCGAGCTCCTCCTTGTCGGAGGCGATGTCGCCCTGGTTCGCGGCGCTCGAGGGCAGGGCGCTCATGCCGCCATTCCCATGCTCGCCACCAGGCGGTCGCGCACCGACAGGTCGCCGATGACCGTGCGCAGCGGCGCGGGCAGCTTGCGCACGAGCGTGGGCACGGCGACGATCTGCTCGTCGCGGGCCGCCTGCGGGTTCTTGTAGATGTCCACGATCTCGAGCTGGTAGCGTCCCTGCAGCAGCTCCTCGCACGCGGCCTTGGCGTTCTGGACGGCGCGCAGCGAGCGCGACGTCGCGCCGGCGACGTACAGCACGAAGGAGAACCGCGCGGGCTCGGATTCGAGGCGGGCCTCGAACTCGCGGGCGGAATCGTGCTGTTTCTCGGTCATGGCGCGGTGCGGGCCTCTATCGCTCGATCAGATCCAGCCCCACCAGCGTCTTCTCCTGGTTCGAGAGGTCGCCGATGATCTTCTTCATCGGCTCGGGCAGCTTGCGCACGAGCGTGGGGATGGCGATGATCTGGTCGCCCTCCGCGAGCTGCGGGTGCTGCAGCAGGTCGACCACTTCGATCGTGTACCGCCCCTTGAGGTGCGTCTCGCACAGCCGCTTCAGGTTCGCAAAGGCCGCGAGCGAACGCGGCGACTGACCGGCCACGTAGAGCCTGAGGTTCCACGTGGCGTGAGTCGCCGTTCCGTTCCCGCCGGCGTCGCCCAGCCTCAGGGTCATAGAGATGTTCGTTCCTTTCGTCCGTGGTTTGTTCCCGTCATTTCCTGGCGCGCTTGCTTCCCGCGCGCCGCGGTGGCGTCGAAACCCCGGCGCGCGCGGTATCGAGAAGCCTTATTCCGCCATCGCCGAAATCCAGCTCGCGCGCGTGCCGCGAATGTCCGACGCCACGGACCTTCAGCACGTACAGCATACGCTTGCGCTCGCCCTCCGTCTCGACGTCGCGCAGCGCGATCCAGCCGTCGACGATGGACGAGATCGACGTTTCGGTCCCGGGCAGCGCCGCGTGCGCGTCCACCAGGCTGGTCATGAGCAGCGTGATCTGCTGCGTCTTCATGTGGTCGACCAGCCGGATGAGCATCGCCTGCACCGCGACGGTCTCGCTCCCGGTGAGGAGGCTGCTGATCGGATCGACGACGACCACCGCGGGCTTCACCGCGTCCACTTGGCGCATCATCCCCGACAGGTGCGCTTCGAGCCCGACCAGCGTCGGCCGGCTGCACGAGAACACCAGCTTCCCGGACTTCGCGTGCCGCTCGAGGTCCAGGCCGAGGGACGCCATGTTGCGCGTGAGCTGGTCCCGGGACTCCTCGAACGCGAAATACAGTGCGCGCTCGCCGCGCTCGCACGCCGCCTCGGCGAAGCGCGCGGCGAGGCTGGTCTTGCCCGTGCCCGCGCTGCCCGTGATGAGGACGGTGCTGCCGCGGTAGTAGCCGCCGCCCGGCAGCATGGCGTCGAGGTGGGCGATCCCGGTCGAGACGCGCTCCTTCGGGGCCGGATGCGCGAGCCCCGCCGAGGTGATCGGGACGACCGTGATGCCGTCGCGGTCGATCACGAACGGATACTCGTTCGTGCCGTGCGTCGAGCCGCGGTACTTGACGATGCGGAGCCTGCGCGTCGACACCTGCTCGGTGACGCGATGGTCGAGCAGGATGACGCAGTCGGAGATGTACTCCTCGAGGCCGTTGCGCGTGAGCGAGCCGCTGCCGCGCTCGCCGGTGACCACCGCGGTCACTCCTTTCTCCTTCAGCCACAGGAACAGTCGGCGCAGCTCCGAGCGCAGCAGCGTCTCGTTCGACAAGCCGGCGAACAGCGACTCGATCGTGTCGAGCAGGACGCGCTTCGCGCCGGTCGAGTCGATCGCGTAATTCAGGCGCACGAACAACGCCTCGAGGTCGTACTCGCCGGTCTCCTGGATCTCGGAGCGCTCGACTTTCACGTAGTCGATCGCGAGAAGCTTGCGCCGGATGAGATCGTCGAGGTCGAAGCCGAGGGCGCGCGTGTTCTCGACCAGGTCCTCGACGCGCTCCTCGAAGGTCATGAGCACGGCCGGCTCGCCGTGGTCGAGCGCTCCGCGCACCAGGAACTCGATGCCGAAGAGCGTCTTGCCGCACCCCGGGCCGCCGCAGACCAGCGTCGGACGTCCGGCGGGCAGACCGCCGCCGGTGATCTCGTCGAGGCCGCGGATTCCGGAGGGCGTCTTGCGCAACGAAGGAGTCGCCGTCGTGGCGGGCATCTGGATGAGCTTTCAAACGGGATGATGGGAGCATAATGAAAAACGGCGGAGATCGCTCTCCGCCGTTCTCGCCTGCGGGACCGATTTACTTCGCGATTCTGACCAGCGTCACCTGGTTGTTCAGGCTGTTCGCGAGCACCCAGTCGTGCCCGCGGGTGACGTCCGTGTTGCGCACGATGTTGCCGCCGCCCGGGATCTTCCAGGTCTGGAACTTCTCGGTTTTCGGGTCGAAGCGCACGATCGTGCCCGGGCTGGCCTCCGACTCGCTGTACCAGAGCGCGTCGTCGATCGCCGAGATGCCGTAGGGCGCCGACTTCGCTCCGCTCGGCGAGGGCCATTCCTTCACGTCGCCGGTCCTGGGATCGAGACGGCCGAGATAGCCCCGTGCGTAGTCGGTGTACCAGACCGCGTCATCGCTCGTGATCGCGGTTCGGCGGGGGCGCGCGCCCGCCGCGGGCAGCTTGTACTCCTTGATCTGGTCGGTCGCGGTGTCGACGGCCGCGATGCTGTTGACGCCGAACTGCACGACGTAGAGCGTGCCCTTCGAGTCGAACGCCATGCCGTACGGGCGCGACTTCGGCGTGGGCGGGGTGAGCAGCTTGATCTCGCCCGTCTTGGGATCGAGACGGCCGATCCGGTTCGCGTTCTGCACGGTGAACCAGAGCATCCCGTCCTTCGCGAAGAGCAGGGTGTGCGGATCCTTCGCTTCCGGGTCGGGCATCGGGTACTCGGTGACTTCACCCGTCTTCGGGTTCAGCTTGCCGATCAGCGCGCCGGTGTTGCCGGTGTACCAGATGTTGCCTTCGGCGTCCTCCTTCAGCCCGTGGGGCCCGGAATGCGCGGTCTTCAGCTTGTATTCGCGCACCTTGCCGGTCTTCGGATCGACGCGGCCGAGGACGTTGGCCATCTGGCCCGTGTACCACAGCGAGCCGTCGCGCGCCGCGAGCGGGTCGTGCGGCCGCGAACCGGGCGTCGCCGCGGCCCATTGCTTGAACGAGACCTTGACCGGGCCGGGGACGACCGCGGCGGCGGCCTTGTTCTTCTCCGGGAAGGTTTTTGCGAGATAGGGATGCAGCGCGGCGACGTCCGCCTTGCTGATCGGAGCGCCCTGGTTGCTCATCATGCGCAGGACCGTGCTCCAGCCCTTCGGCGTGTAGCCGTTGCCGACGCGCGCTTCCAGCGCGTGGCAGCTGTTGCATTTCGCCTGGGCGATCTCCTTGCCTTTGCCTTCGGGCGTGTTCTGCTGCGCGTGCGCGGGAAGCGCGCCGAGCAGCGCGAACGCCGATAGCGCGAGCACGGGGCCCAGGGTCGGGACGTCGCCTTTCGAGCCGTCGCGGCGGGAAGCAAAGGGGTCCATGTCTTCCTCCTCTCGGGATGGTGGTCCGGCGCATTCTTGCACGTACTCCACCGCCGTGCGCTCGACCGCGGTCGGCCCGGCGACGTCCTTGTCGGGTTCCCGACTCGGGGAACGGCTGCCCGACGCAGGAATTCCCCGATGGTCCGCGCGCGACGGCCGGGCTAGTCTGGCACAAAGGCTGCTCACGCATCGCGGCCGAAGCTTCCATGAAATCGACACCGATCCGTCAGTTGCGCATCCACCTGATGGCGGCCTGCGCCGCCATCGTCGTGCTCATTTGGGGCGCCGTGGCGAATCAGCTCGAGACCGAGCGCGGCGCAGCCATGCGCGGCGCGACGCAGCACGGAGAGAACCTCTCCAGGGTCGCCGCCGGCCACTTCGCGTCCTACGCCGCGACGAACGATTTCTGGCTGCAGCACCTCAGACTCCAGTGGCTCCGGGATCCGAAGCGCTTTGCTGAGACCGTGGCGGGCGAGCGCAAGCTCCGGAACGACACGTTCGTATTGCAGGTGGTCGTGATCGACGCCCGCGGCTGGATGGCGTACAGCGACCTCGCGCGTCCCGGCGACCCGCCGCTGTACCTCGGCGACCGCGAGCATTTCAAGGTCCACGCGCGCGACCGGGAGGACCGCTTGTACATCAGCAACCCGGTCATGGGCCGGGTATCGGGCAGGGTCTCGATCCAGTTCGCGCGGCCGATTCTCGACGAGAGGGGCGCCTTCTCGGGCGTCATACTGCTGTCGGTATCACCCGACGTGTTGGGCCGCGTCTATGCGGGGCTCGATCTCGGGTCGGGCGGCCTGGTCGCCTTGCGCCGCCTGGACGACACCTTGCTCCTGCGCTGGCCCGACGTCGGGCAGGCCCGCGCCGGCCGCGCGCTCCACGCGATTCCGGCCCGCGTGCTGGCGGCGGGCTTCGGGAGCGAAATTCGCCCGGGGGCGCTGGACGGCGTCGAGCGCATCTTCAGCTTCCGGCGCATACAGGACTTGCCGCTGTACGTATCCGTGGGGCAGTCGCTCGAATCGGTGCTCGCCGACTACCGCGAGCAGCGCCGGAAGTACGTCGCGGCCGGAGGCGCCGCCTCCGTCGCGGTTCTCCTGTTCGCCGCGCTGCTGCTCTTCAAAGTGAATCGCGAAGAGCGCGTGGAAAACGAATTGCGGAAAAGCGAAGAGCGCTTCCGCAGCCTGGCCGAGCTCTCCTCGGACATTTACTGGGAGCAGGACGACCAGTACCGCTTCACTTCCTCGCTCGGCAGCGGCCCGGACTGGATCGTCGAGGGATTCCGCCAGGCGATCGGCAAGAGGCGCTGGGATTTCGATTCCGTCAACATGACCGACGAAGACTGGGCCGCCCACATCGCTTTGCTCGACGCGCGTAAGCCGTTTCGCGACCTGGAGCTGTGCAAGCTGGACGATTTCGGCAAGAGAGTCTGGCTCTCCGTGAGCGGCGAGCCCGTATTCGACGCTGCGGGCGCCTTCAAGGGGTACCGCGGCGTCGGCAAGGACATCACGGAGCGCAAGCGCGCCGAGCAGATGCAGGCCCTGGAGCACAAGATAAACCGCTGCCTCGCCGAAGCGGACAGCGCCTCGGCGGCGCTCAAGGCGGCAATCCGCGAAGTATGCGAGGCCGAAGGATGGGCATGCGGGCGATACCTGCGGGTGGACGATCAGGCCGGGGGCCTTCGCTTCTGGGAATCCTGGAGCGTGCCCGGCCCGGAGATCGAGCGCTACATCGCCGACTCGCGTCAGATGACCTACGGCCGCGGCGTCGGGCTCGTGGGCGAGGTCTGGCAGCTGGGCACGCCGCTATGGGTCGCCGACATCACTCGGGATGCGCGCGTCGCGCGCAAGACGCTCGCCCGCGAAGCGGGCATGCGGGGCGCGTTCGTCGTCCCGGTCACGAGCGCAGGAAAGACGATCGGCGTGCTCATTTTCCAGAGCCGCGATATCCGCCAGCCCGACCAGCGGTTGCTCGAGGCGATGCGCGTGATCGGCAGCCAGATCGGCCAGTTCGTGCAGCGCAAGCGGGGAGAGGAGGAGCTGCGCCGGTTCCGGGCCGGCATGGACGCTTCGGAGGACATGATATGGCTCGTCGATCCGGTCGACATGTCCATACTCGACGTCAACGACACCGCGTGCCGCAAGCTCGGCTACCGCCGCGAGGAGCTGCTGAGCATGCATCCCGAGGACATCATCTGCGTGTCGCGCGAGGAGCTGTCGGCGGCCTATGGCCGCCTGATCGCGGGCGGCGAAGGTGGCACCGTCGACGGCTGGGACCGGCGCAAGGACGGGTCCTTGTTTCCCGTCGAGGTCTTCCGCCGCGCGGTGGAATCCGAGGGAAGCCACGTCATCGTCTCCGTCGCGCGGGATATCACGGAGCGCCGCGCCGCGGAGGAAGAGCTGCGCCGTTTCCGGCTGGCCATGGACAAGTCCGCCGACATGATCGTGCTGGTCGATCGCGCGACGATGCGCTTCGTCGACGTGAACGAGACCGCGTGCCGGCTGCTCGGCTATACCAGGGACGAGCTGCTGGGCATGGGACCGCACGATGTGCTTCCCGCCACCCGCGACGAGCTCGAGAAGTCCTACGATCAGCTCATCGCTCGCCCTTCCGAGCAGCCCGGCGTCATCCCGGCCGGAATGAAGAGCCATTACCGCTGCAAGGACGGATCGCTGCTGCCGTTCGAGTCGACTCGCCACGTGCTGCGATCGGGGGACACCCACATCATCGCCGCGGTCTCGCGCGACATCCGGGAGCGCCTGGCCGTCGAGGAGAAGATGGTCTACCTCGCGCAGTTCGACGCGCTGACGGGACTGCCCAATCGCCACCTGTTCCAGGATCGCCTGGCGCAGGCGATGGCGCTCGCCAAGCGCAACGGCCGGCCAATGGCGGTGCTGTTCATCGACCTGGACCGGTTCAAGCTCGTCAACGACACGCTGGGACACGGCTTCGGCGACAAGCTGCTCCAGGAAGCCGGCCGCCGGCTGCGAAGCTGCGTCCGCGACAGCGACACCGTGGGGCGGCTGGGAGGCGACGAGTTCGCGGCTATCCTGTCGGGATTGCGCGGACCGGGGGACGCCGGGTTGGTCGCGCAGAAGATCGTGGACGTCTTCAAGCAGCCTTTCGACCTGGGCGCCGGGGAGACCTTCGTCACGGCGAGCATCGGCATCACCCTCTATCCGGCCGACAACGACAGCGCCGAAGCGCTCGTCATGAATGCCGACGCCGCGATGTACCGCGCCAAGGAGCAGGGGCGGAACAACTTTCAGTACTTCACCCGCGACATGAACGAGCGCACGGTCCAGCGCATGCAGCTGGAGACCGCATTGCGCCGGGCGCTCGAGCGCGGGGAGTTCCGCCTTCACTATCAACCCAAGGCCGATCTCGCCACCGGCGAGATCTGCGGCGTCGAGGCGCTCTTGCGCTGGCAGCATCCGGACAAGGGCATGGTCATGCCCGGCGATTTCATCCCGGTGCTCGAGGACACCGGCCTGATCGTGCCGGCGGGGGAGTGGGTGATCCGCACGGCCTGCTCGCAGATCAAGGCCTGGCAAGCCGCCGGCCTGCGGGTTCCCCCGGTCGCGGTGAACCTCTCGGCGCGTCAGTTCGAGCAGAAGAACCTGAAAGATGTCGTCGCGGAGATCCTGCGCGACACGAAGGTGGACCCGTCGCTGATCGAATTCGAGATCACCGAGTCCTTGCTGATGAACGACCCCGAGGCGGCGGCGCACACGCTGGACAGCTTGAAGCAGTCGGGCGTCAGGCTGTCGATGGACGACTTCGGCACCGGCTACTCGAGCCTCGGCTATCTGAAGCGCTTCCCCATCGACGCGCTGAAGATCGACCGCACGTTCGTCCGCGATCTCTGCACCGACCCCGACGACGCGACGCTCACCCGGGCGATCATCCACCTAGCCCGCAACCTCAGGCTGAAGGTGGTCGCCGAAGGCGTCGAGACAAAAGAACAGCTCGCCTTCCTGATCTCGAACGGCTGCGACGAGATACAGGGCTATCTCTTCGCCAGGCCGGGCGAAGCCGACGAATGCGCGCGATGGCTTCGCGAAGGGCGCAAACTGCCGATCGCTTTCTCCGGGCGCAAGGACAAGAATACAGGCCGCGCGCCGCACAAGCGAGTGAAGGCGGGGGCTAGCCGCTCGCCGTCGGGCGAGGAGGCTGCGCGAACAGCGCTCGGTATGCCGCGCATCGCCGCTCCCGCGACCGTCCGAGGGCGCAGTAAAGCGGATGAGGGGTGACGAGCGGGTCGTCCGCGCCCTCGGCATTCGCGCGGTAGCTCGACCACCCGTAGGCGTGAGCTTCGCGCACGAGCCCGGCCCGAACCGGGTTGAGCTCGATGTAGCGCATGCACGCGAGCAGGTAACGCCTGGGGAGCACCGGAGTGCCGTCGTAGCGCTCGTCCCAGACGCGGTCCTCGTGGCCATAGGCTCGCTGGAGGTACCGCGCATAGCCCTCGGCGGCCGAGCGCATGAGGATGCCCGCGCCTCCGGGTCGACGCAGGGTCGCCAGGAGATGCACGTGGTTTCCCATGACGGCGTAGGCGTGCACCGAGCTTGCCGACTCGGCCGCCGCCACGCGCAGGGCGTCCAGATACGCCGTGCGGTCGGGCGCGCACGAGAAACACGGGGCGCGGTTTCGCCCGCGCTGCACCAGGTGCAGCGCGACGCCGGCTGGTTCCGGGCAGGCAAGTCGCGGCATGGCAAAGGGCTTTTCCCGGTTCGAGGAACGGGCCGCGCGACCGCTTCGTTGACGGACGGAGGGCGAGGTGACAAAGCGGCCCGCGGTTGCGGTACACTTGAACGCACCCGCCCCGTCCTCCTGCCTCTTCCTTCCCCCCGCCCGCTCCCCGCCCGTCAATGGCCCGCCTAGCCGCCGCGTTCGGCTCGTCGCACAGCGTCATGCTCGCCGCAGGGCTCGACGACTGGCTCACCGGCTTCCGCGAGAGCGATCCGCGCATGCCGTACTACGACCCGGACGGGCGCCCGAGCAGCTACGCCGACGTGCTGGCGCGCGCCCCGTCGGACGCCGAGGAGCGGGTCACGCCGGAAGCGATCCGCGCCCGCTTCGAGGAGACGCAAGCCGCGATGGCCCGGGTGAAGCGCGAGATCGCGGACGCGCGGCTGGACGCCCTCATCGTCGTCGGCGACGACCAGCACGAGCTCTTCGGCGACCGGCACATGCCCTCGATCGCCGTGTACCACGGCGAGACGATCCGGAACGCGCCGCGCCCTGCCGCGCCGGCCTCGGACTGGTACCGGCGGGCGCAGCAGCGCCGGCTCGAGGACGGCGCCGAGGCGCACTATCCCTGCCACCGGCGGCTCGCGCTGCACCTCATCGAGGGCCTGGTCGAGCGCGAGTTCGACGTCTCGGCGGTCGCCGGCCTCGCTCCGGAGGAGCACGAGGGCCACGCCTACTCCTTCGTGCACCGCTGGTATCTGAACGGGACGCCGCTGCCCGTCGTGCCCGTCTTCCTCAATACCTACAATCCGCCGAATCCGCCGCTGCCGCGCCGTTGCGCCCGGCTCGGCGCGGCGCTCAAGGACCTGGCCGAGAGCTATCCCGAGGACATCCGGGTCGGCGTGCTCGCCTCGGGGGGCCTCAGCCACTTCGTCGTCGACGAGGACCTGGACCGCGGCGTGATCGACGCGCTCAAGCGCAAGGACATGGACTGGCTCGGGCGGCTCGATCCCCGGCGCCTGAAGGCGGGAAGCTCGGAGATCCGCAACTGGATCGTCACCGCGGCGGCGGCGAGCGATCTCGAATTGGCGTGGATGACCTACATCCCGTCGTACCGCACCGCGGCGCTGACGGGAATCGGACTCGGTTTCGCGAGATGGAGTTGATTTTTTGCCGGCTGAAGGCGCCGCCCGTGGGGGGCGGCCCGGAATGACGGTGTTCACAGGAGCACATAGATATGGGTAAGAAACTCTACGTCGGCAACCTGGCGTACTCGGTGGGTGACGCGGACCTGCAGAAGATGTTCGCGGCGCACGGCACGGTGCGCTCGGCGCAGGTCATCACCGATCGTGCGACCGGCCAGTCGAAGGGCTTCGGCTTCGTCGAGATGGGCTCGGACCAGGAGGCGCAGGCGGCGATCGCCGCGCTGAACGGCAAGCAGATGGGCGGTCGCACGCTGACCGTGAACGAGGCGCGGCCCAAGGAAGGTGGGGGCGGAGGTGGTGGCGGCGGCCGGGGCGGCTTCGGCGGCGGTGGCGGCGGCGGACGCCGATTCTGACGATCCCCTTTCGTTTTTCGAGCCGCGACAAGACCCTGTATCGGCAGGGTCGTTGGGTGGTAACTCTTCCTTTGCCGCGGTTGATCGGTCGGTGTAGATTTCGGCTTCCCCAAGGGAGGGGCCGGTATGGCCAACAACAACGACCCGGGCGAGCGTACTCCAGCCCGGCGGGACCCGAGCGCCGAAGAAACCGCTCGATTGCTGGCGCTGCGGAGCTACTGCGTGCTCGATACCGGCCGTGAGGGCCGGTTCGACGACCTGACCGCGCTCGCGTCGAATATCTGCGAGACGCCGGTGTCGCTCGTCAGCCTGGTCGACTCCAACCGCCTGTTCTTCAAATCGGAGCACGGGCTCGGCGTGCGCGAGGTGCCCGACGGCGGCACCGGCTTCTGCCGCTACGCGATCCGGCAGCGCGACATCTTCGAGATCCCCGACACGCGCGAAGACTCCCGCTTCGTCCAGCATCCGCTGGTCGCGGGCGCGCCGCACGTGCGCTTCTACGCCGGCGCGCCGCTCGTCAACCCCGACGGCATCGCGCTCGGCACGCTGTGCGTGATCGACTTCCGCCCGCGCAAGCTCGACGCGCGGCAGACCGAGGCGCTGCGCATCCTCGCGCGCCAGGTGATCGCGCAGCTCGAGCTGAACCTGCAGGCCATGCGCGATCCGCTCACCGGGCTGTACAACCGCCGGCCGCTCGAGGAGGCGCTGCACCGGGAGCTGCTGCGCGCTCGCCGCAGCGGGTCGACCGTCGGGCTGATGGCGATCGACCTCGACCGCTTCAAGCACGTCAACGACAGCCTCGGCCACGACGCCGGCGACGCAGTGCTGCGCACGATCGCGCGCGAGCTGATGGCGTGCGTGCGCGAGGAGGACATCGTCTGCCGCGCGGGCGGCGAGGAGTTCGTCGTGATCCTGCCGGGCACCGGCGAGTACGCCCTGCGCGAGCGCGCCGAGCTGGTGCGCCGGACCATCGAGCACGAGGCGATCACCACCTTCGCCAACCCGCTGCAGGTCACGGTCTCGATCGGGCTCGCGCTCTTTCCGGGGCACGGCGCGACCACGACGGCGCTGATGCGCGCGGCCGACGCGGCGCTCTACCAGGCGAAGGGCGCGGGCCGGAACTGCATCGTGATGGCCGACATCGAGGGCGATCAGCTCACGCTCTGGGGCGCGGCCTGAGCGAGCGCGGCCGGGCCTCGCCCGGCTGCTAGAATCCGCCGGTGGTGAAAACCCGAGCGGCTCCGTGGAAAGAAAATTCAAAGGACGGCGCGAAGACCTGCGCCTGATCACCGGGCAGGGACGCTATTCCGCCGACTGGAACGTTCCCGGACAGCTCCACGGCTTCTTCCTGAGATCGGACCACGCGCACGCGGTCATCCGCTCCCTCGATGTCGGGGCCGCGTCGCGGTCGCCGGGCGTCATCGCGGTGCTCACCGGCCGCGAGGCGATCGAGGCCGGCTACGCGACCGCGCCGACCTTCCTGCGCGCGCCCGGTCGCGGCGGGATGCAGCTGCGGTCGCCGCATCGGTCGGTGCTCGCGCACGAGCGCGTGCGCTACGTCGGCGAGGAGGTCGCGCTGGTCGTGGCGCAGACGGCGCCGCAGGCGCAGGACGCGGCCGAGCGGATCGAGGTCGAGTACGAGGACCTCCCGCTCGTGCTCGATCCCGAGCGCGCGCTCGAGGCCGGGGCGCCGACGATCCACGGCGAGGCGCCCGACAACATCTGCTACGACTACGAGTACGGCGACAGCGCGAAGACCGACGCCGCGTTCGCGCGCGCCGCGCGCGTCACGCGCGTCGTGCTCGAGCTGCAGCGCATGGCGGGCAATCCCATGGAGCCGAAGGCGGCGCTCGCGTCCTGGGACGCCGCGACCGACACCTACCACCTGTATTCCCCGACGCAGGGCCTCTCGCTGACGATGCACGCGCTCGCCACCGTGATGCGCGTGCCGCGCGAGCGCTTGCGCGTGCACGCGCAGGACGTCGGCGGCGGATTCGGCATCCGCACCGACGCCTACTCGGAGTACATCGCGCTGCTGCTCGCGTCGCGCAAGCTCGCTCGCCCGGTGAAGTGGGTCTCGTCGCGCTCCGAGACTCTCCTGTCCGACTACCACGCGCGCGCGGCGAAGCTGATCGGCGAGCTCGCGCTCGACCGCGACGGGATCTTCCTCGGGATGCGCATCCGCTGGATCGTCGACAACGGCGCCTACAACTCGATGCCCGGGCCGCTCATCAACTCGGTCAACCCGTCGACGCACATGGTGAACGCGTACCGGATCCCGGCGCTGCACGGCCGCCACACGCTCGTGTTCACGAACACGACGCCCACGACCGCGTACCGCGGAGCGGGGCGCCCGAACGTCAGCTATCTGGTCGAGCGACTGGTCGAGGAGGCGGCGCGCGAGGCGGGCATCGACCGCGTCGAGCTGCGCCGGCGCAACATGATCCCGAAGGACGCGTTCCCGTACACGACGCCGGTGGGCTCGGTGTACGACAGCGGCGATCCTCCGGGGGAGCTGCAGGCCGCGGTCCGCGCCTCAGAATGGGAAAGCTTCGAGGCGCGCCGCGCGGAGGCGAAGCGGCGCGGGAGGCTGCGCGGGATCGGCTGCGCGGCATTCATCGAGCCCGCCGGCGCGGGCGCGGCGCCGAAAGAGGAGGCCGTCATCAAGTGGGGCGACTCGGGCAACGCGCTCGTGTACGTGCTCGCCGGACCGTCGGGGCAGGGACACGAGACCGTCTATCCGGAGGTGGTCGGCGAAGTCTTCGGGATGGACCCGGAGAAAATCACGCTGCGCGCGAGCGACCCCGAGGGGCCGGCGCTCGTCGGCGACGGCACGATCGGCTCGCGCTCGATGATGTCGCACGGCGGCGCGGCCGTCGCCGCGGCGCGCGAGGTCGTGCGCAAGGGCATGGAGCTCGCCGCGAAGGACCTCGAGGTCGCGTCGAAGGACCTCGAGTTCGTCGACGGCCGCTACCGCGTGAAAGGCACCGACGTGTCGCTGTCGCTCGAGGACCTGGTCGCGAAGCACTCGGGCAAGGGCGAGCATCCGCTCGACGCGCGCGCCGGGATACCGCTGCCGAAGTCGTTCCCGGGCGGCGTGCACGTCGCCGAGGTCGAGATCGATCCCGAGACCGGCACGGTCGAGATCGCGCGCTACACCGCCGTCGACGACGTCGGCCGGATCATCAATCACACTCTGCTCGAGGGCCAGATGCACGGCGGCATCGTGCAGGGCCTCGGCCAGGCGCTGAACGAAAACGCGGTCTACGACGAATCCGGGCAGCTGCTCGCCGGGAGCTTCATGGATTACGAGATGCCGCGCGCCGACGGCGCGCCCAGGGAGTACCGCCTCGTCGATCACTCGGTGCCTTCGCCGGGCAACCCGCTCGGCGCCAAAGGCGCGGGCGAGGCGGGGACGATCGGCGCGGTGCCGGCGTTCGCGAACGCCGTGATCGACGCGCTCAGGCCGCTGGGGATTCATCACCTGGACCAGCCGTACACGCCCGACAGGATCTGGCGCGCGATCCGCGACGCGAAGTCGCAATCGTAGTCATTCCGAGGCCGCGTAGCGGCCGAAGCATCTGCTTTTGCGAAAAAGCAGATCCTTCGCTTCGCTCAGGACGACGCTACGAGGAAGCTTCGAGCTCTTTTCTGACGAGCGCGGCGCCCGCCGCGAGCGCGCGCAGCTTCGCCACCGCGACGTCGTGGTCGAGCGGCACCATGCCGCAGTTGGTGCAGGGGTAGAGCTTCTCGGGCGTGACGTGCCGCATGGCCGCGCGCAGGGTGGTCGCCACTTCCTGCGGCGTCTCCACCTTGTCGGTCGCGACGTCGATCGCGCCGACCAGCACGTCCTTGCCCTCGAGCAGCGCGAGCAGCCCGAGCGGCACGCGCGAGTTCGCGCACTCGAGCGACACCTGGTCGATCTTCGACTGCGCGAGCAGCGGGAAGGTCGACTCGTACTGGCGCCACTCCGAGCCGAGCGTCTTCTTCCAGTCGTTGTTCGCCTTGATGCCGTAGCCGTAGCAGATGTGGACCGCGGTGGTGCACTCCAGCCCGGCGGCGGCGGCCTCGAGCGCCGCGACGCCCCAGTCGCGCACCTCGTCCATGTAGACGTTGAAGGCGGGCTCGTCGAACTGGATCACGTCGACGCCCGCGGCCTCGAGCTCGCGCGCTTCCTGGTTGAGGATGCCGGCGAACTCGCGCGCGAGCTTTTCGCGGCTCCTGTAGTAGCCGTCGTAGAGCGTATCGACCATCGTCATCGGGCCGGGCAGCGTGTACTTGATCGGGTGCTTCGTCTGCTGGCGCAGGAACTTCGCGTCCTCGACGAACACGGGCCGGCGCCGCGACACGCCCCCGACCACCATCGGGACGTCGGCGTCGTAGCGGTTGCGGATGCGCACGGTGCGCTTGTGCTGGAAGTCGACGCCGTCGAGCGCCTCGATGAAGGTCGTGACGAAATGGCGGCGCGTCTGCTCGCCGTCGGTGACGATGTCGATGCCCGCGCCTTCCTGGTCGGCGACCGCGAGCCGCAGCGCCTCGCGCTTGCCGCGCTCGAGCTCGGTGCCCTCGAGCAGCCACGGCGCCCACAGCTTCTTCGGCTCGGCGAGCCACGCCGGCTTCGGCAGGCTGCCGGCGATGGTGGTCCGCAGCACCGGCGGCATGGCCTAGGGACGGGCCCCGAGATTCCAGGAGGCGAAGCCGCACCCGACGTAGACCTCGGGCACGTTGCAGTAATCGATCAGCTCGAAGCCGCGCTTGCCGGCCGCGCCGTGCGCGGCCACCCAGTTGCGCACCTCGGCGGCGCCGTTGCCGATGGTCGGCAGGCGCTCGTTCAGGAAATCGACCAGCGAGCGCTCGTCGCCGCCCTCGAAGTGGCGCAGGCACTCGCGGTCGAAAGCCTCGTCGATCTCGCCCATGGTCGGCTCGCCGATCGAGTGGGAGAGTCCCCCGGTCGCGAGGACCGCGACGCGGATGCTCTCGGGATAGCTGCGGATCGCCTCGGCCAGCATCGCGCCCCACGCGAGGCACCGGCGCACGGTGGGCAGGGGCGGCTCGAGGTCGTTGAAGATGATCGGCACGATCGGCGGCAGCAGGTCGAAGCCGCCTTTCCACAGCGGGATGGCGAAGCCGTGGTCGAGGATGAGGCGATGCGATACCGCGGGCTCGAAATCGTGCTCGAAGGCGACCTGCGCGATGTGCGTGGCGAGCTTCGGGTGCCCGGCGATCGCCTTGTACGGGCACTCCTTCATCCAAGGCTCTCCGGGGCCCTCGTGCTCCTCGCCGACGCCGACGCAGATCGCCGGCAGGTTGTTGATGAAGAAATTGACCCAGTGGTCCGGGGAGATCTCCACGATCACGTCCGGACGCGCCGCCTTCATGCGGCGCCCGAGCTCGTCGTACGCGTGCTTCAGGCTTTGCTGGTTCGGCGCGCTGATGTCCTTCCAGCCGCGGATCACGAGCGGCGCGTGGCTCGAGGCGAAGACTCCGGCGAGCTCAGCCATGGCTGGACCTCGCGGCGGCGTCGGCGCCGGCGTTGCGCACCTTCGACAGGAACTCGCCCTCGGGCATGCCGCAGACCACGAAATAGAAGCGCAGCAGGTACGGGTTGACGCGCGCGGCGAGGAAGGCGACATCGTCCTTGTCGACCGCCGCGCGCACCTCGGGCTTCAGCGGATAGCGATCGAGGACCTTGGCGCGGTCGGCGCGGTACTCGGCGCCCAGCGCGGGCGTGCTCTGCAGGTCGAAAAAAAGCTTGCTCAGCCAGTAATCCCTCATGGCGCTATTTTGCCACGGGCGCGAACGAGCGGCACGAAGCGCACCGGCAGCGTGCGCCGGCGCGCCGTGGCGCGATCGTCGAGCTTGTCGACCACGAGCAGTTGCTGCACGTCGCCCGCGCCGCCGACCGGGATCACCAGCCGTCCGCCGGGCTTCAGCTGATCGACGAGCGGCCGCGGCACGTCGGGCGCGGCGGCGGTGACGACGACGGAATCGAACGGCGCGTGCTCGGGCCAGCCCTCGTAGCCGTCGCCCGTCCGGGCCGCGACGTTGGCGTAGCCGAGCTCGCCGAGCAGCAGGGAGGCGCGGCGCGCGAGCGGTTCGACCACCTCGAGCGTATACACGCGGGCGACGATCTCCGCGAGCACCGCCGTCTGGTAGCCCGAGCCCGTGCCGACTTCGAGCACGACCTGCCCGGCCCGCGGATCGAGCAGCTCGGTCATCAGCGCGACGATGTACGGCTGCGAGATCGTCTGGCCCTCGCCGATCGGCAGCGGGCGGTTCTCGTACGCGAAGGGCTCGTCGCCGCTCGGCACGAAGCGGTGCCTCGGCACCTTCTGCATCGCCGCCATGACGGCGTCGGCGAAGCGCGGGCGGCTCGTCTCGGGGCCGGTCTCGCGCGCCATCGCCGCGATCTCGGCGGCGAGGCGCTCGCGCTCGAAGGCGAAGGCGTCGGTGGAGGCGAGCCCGGTCATGGCGATGGGGACGGGTGGCTGCGAGGGCTACTGCGCGACGATCAGGCTCGTCAGCCGATGCGGATCCGCAAGCAGCGCGGCGCTCGGACCATGATACGCGATGCGGCCGCGGTTGAGCACGAGCGCATCCTGCGTCACCTGAAGCGCGAGCTTGGCGTGCTGCTCGACCAGCACGACGGTCAGGGCATCCTCGCGGATCAGGCGCTGCAGCGCCGCGAGCAGCGCCTCGACGATGATCGGCGCCAGGCCCTCGAAAGGCTCGTCCATCAGGAGCAGCGACGGGTTGCCCATGAGAGCGCGTCCGATCGCGAGCATCTGCTGCTCGCCGCCGGAGATCTGGTTGCCCATGTGCGCGCGGCGCTCGGCGAGACGCGGGAACAGCTCGTACACGCGCGCGAGCGTCCAGCGGCCGCGGCGGTCGGCGATGACGAGATTCTCCTCGACCGTGAGCGACGGGAAGATCTCTCGCGCCTGCGGCACGTACCCCATGCCGAGGCGGCAGCGCGAGTACACGGGGAGGGCGGCGACCCGACGGCCGCGGAACTCCACCGTTCCCGAATGGAAAGTCGTATGCCCCATGATGGTCGAGAGCAGCGTGGTCTTGCCCACGCCGTTTCGGCCGAGGACCGCCAGCGTCCCGCGCTCGGCGAGCGCGAAGCCGACGTCCTCGAGGACGACGGTCTCGCCGTAGCCCGCGCGCACGCCGGAGAGCGTCAGCGCGTCAGGCATGGCGCTGCTCGCCGAGATAGACCTGGTGCACGCGGCGGTCCCGGGCGATCTCCTCGGGCGTGCCTTCGACCAGGACTTCGCCCTGCACCAGCACGGTGATGCGGCGCGCGAAGCGGAACACGAGGTCCATGTCGTGCTCGATGATCAGGATCGAGATGTCCGCGGGCAGCCGGTCGAGCACCTCGAGGATGCGGTGCGACTCGAGCGACGGCACGCCCGCCGCGGGCTCGTCGAGCAGCAGCACCGCGGGCTTGAGGCCCAGCGCGATCGCGATCTCGACCAGGCGCTGCTTGCCGTAAGGCAGGTCGAGGACGCGCTGGTCCGCGTCGGCGGCGAGCCCCAGGCTCGCGAGGAGGGCGAGGCTCTCGTCGCGGACCTCGGCGTGCGCGCTCGCGGGCTTCCACATCCGCCGCGCCACGCCGAGGCGCTCCGCGACCCCGAGCGCGACGTTGTCGAGGACCGGGAGCCTGCGGAACAGCTGGTTGATCTGGAACGTGCGCCCGAGCCCGCGCTTCACGCGCGCCGCCTGGCGGACGCGGGTGACGTCTTCGCCGCCGAGGAGGATGCGGCCCGACGACGGAGCGAGCGCACCGGTGAGCATGTTCACGAAAGTGGTCTTGCCCGCGCCGTTCGGCCCGATGAGCGCGTGCCGCGCTCCCGCCTCGAGCCTGAAGTCGATCCGGTCCGCGACCGTGAGGGCGCCGAAGCTCTTGCACAGGGCCTGCGTCTCGAGCGCGGCGCTCACGCGCGCCTCCGCAGCCGGCGCACCGCCGCGTCGACGATCCCGAGGATGCCGCCGCGCGCGAACATCACCACGACGATCAGCATGGCGCCGATGCCGAGGTACCAGTACTCGGGAAACTGCTTCGCGAGGAAGTCCTGCGCGACCAGGTACGCGAGCGGTCCGACGAAGGCTCCGTAGAGACGGCCGACGCCGCCGAGCACGAGCATGACCAGCAGCTCGCCGCCCGACTCGAATCCCAGCACGTTCAGGCCGACGAACTGGTTGGTCTGCGTGATGAGCGCCCCCGCGGCGCCCGCGAGCGTGGTCGAGATCGTGTACACGAGCACCAGGCGCCAGTACACCGGGGCGCCGATCGCGTGCATGCGCAAGGGGTTCTCGCGCAAGCCGGTGAGCGACGCCCCGAACGGCGAGTAGATCAGCCGCCGCACGGCGAACCACCCGATCAGCAGCGCGACGAGGCAGTAGAGGAAGGCGGTCTTGCCGAACAGATCGAAGCGGAACAGCCCGAGGATGGGCGCGACCACCACGCCCGAGAGGCCGTCGGCGCCGCCGGTGACCGGGGTCGCCTTGTTCGCGATCTCGAGGCACACCGAGGTGATCGCGAGCGTGAGCATGAGCAGCGTCAGCGCGCGCGTGCGCAGGATGATCGCCCCGGTCGCGATCCCGAGCAGCCCGCCGGCCGCGGCGGCGGCGACCAGCTGCACCAGCGGGTCGCTCACGCCGAGCCTCGCGCCCAGGATGCCGGCGACGTACGCACCCAGCCCGAAGTAGGCGCTGTGGCCGAGCGTGATGATCCCGGCGTAGCCGAGGATCAGGTCGAGCGAGAGCGCGTACAGGATGTAGATGAGGATGCGCGCGCCGAGCGAGAGATACTCGGGCAGCGCGAAGAACGCCGCGATCGCGACGACGAACGGCAGCCACTCGATCCAGCGGATGCGCGGGTTCGCGCTGTAGCCGCCCGCGTGCGCGCTCATGCGTGCTGCCGCCCGAACAGGCCCGCCGGCCGCCACAGCAGGGCCGCGATCGTCGCGACGTAGATCAGGAACGCGCCGTACTGCGGGTACCAGTACTTGATCGCCGTGTCGGCGATGCCGATGAGCAGCGCCGCGACGAACGGCCCGCGCAGCGTCCCGAGGCCGCCGACGGCGACGACGATGAGGAAGTACACGAGGTTCTCGAACGGGTAGGTGGGCTGGATGGCGATGATCTCCGCGCCGAGCGCGCCGCCCAGGCCCGCGAGCCCGCTGCCGAGCGCGAAGGTCAGCGTGAACAGCTTGCGCGTGTCGATCCCGATCGACTGCGCCATGGCGCGGTTGTCGACCGCCGCGCGCACCATCGCGCCCCAGCGCGTGCGCTCGACCCCGAACCAGAGCACGCCCACCATCACCGCGCTGAACGCGATGATGAAGACGCGGTAGGTCGGGAAGTCGCGCCCGAGCAGCGGGAACTGCCCCTTCAGGTAGTCGGGCAGGAGCACCGGCTGCTGCAGCGTGCCGAAGATCATCCGGGCCACCGCGACGGCGACGAAGATCAGGCCGATGGTGAACATCACCTGCTCGAGGTCGCCCGCGGCGTAGAGCCGGGAGTAGAGCAGCCGCTCGAGCACCACGCTTCCGGCCCCGACCACGGCGAAGGCGATCGCGAGCGCGAGCGGGAAGGGCACGCCGTAGCGGCTGATCATCGACGTGAGCACGTAGCCGCCCGCCATCGCGAACACGCCGTGCGCGAGGTTGGCGAAGCCCATCAGCCCCATCGTGACCGACAGGCCGACGGAGATCACGTACAGGATCATGCCGAAGGCCGTGCCGTGAAACGCCACGCTGACCAGCGACGAGAGGAATCCCTCCACTCAGTCTCCCGGGCGCAAAAGCCCGCGCGGTCCTACTTCTTGTGGTTGATCTCTTTCCAAGGGTCCTTTACCGCCGCGCCGATGGTCTCGAGCTCGACGTTGGCGAGCTTGCCGCCGACCTTTCGCACCTCGCGCAGGTACTCGTTCTGCACGATGTCGCGCGTCTCGGGGTCGATCGAGATCGGGCCGCGCGGGCTGTTCGGGTTCTTGTACGTCTTCAGGATCTCCATGGTGCGCGCCGGGTCGATCCTGCCCTTCTGCTCGCGGATCGCCGTGTAGATCGCGTCCATGCCGTCCCAGCCGCCGACCGCGAGAAAGTTCGGGTTCGAGTCCCGGCCGTATTCCTTTTTCCAGGCGGCGACGAAAGCCTTGTTGGCGGGCCGCTCGGCCGCGGCCGAGTAGTGATGGGCGGTGATCACGCCGAGCGGGACCTCGCCCATGTTGGGCAGCTCCTCGTCGGTCGTGATGTCGCCGGGCCCGATGAACTTGATGCCCGCCTTGTCGAGCTCGAGCTCGCCGTAGGCCTTCATGATCGCGGTCGCCTGCTTGCC
>Ga0070741_10004771_pt1 | contig 31280 bp, 31 predicted proteins | sample Coa_R1_4_FD_66440 | JGI IMG/M metagenome (GOLD analysis project Ga0070741, IMG submission 66440) | Surface soil microbial communities from Centralia Pennsylvania, which are recovering from an underground coalmine fire - Coalmine... | ecosystem: Environmental > Terrestrial > Soil > Unclassified ... | reverse complement strand
GTCCAGATCGCCACCGACGCCATCGACCGGCTCCACACCACGGCCGAGTCCCACGACCGGGTCATGGTCTGCGAGGTGATGGGCCGCCACGCCGGCTGGATCGCCACCTACGCCGGGATGGCCGGCGGCGCCGACGTCATCCTCATCCCCGAAGAGCCCTTCGACGTCGACGACGTCTGCGAGCGGATCCGCCACCGCCACCTGCGGGGCGCCCGGTTCTCGATCGTGGTCGTGGCCGAGGGCGCCGTCCCCAAGGAGGGGACGATGGCCACCCAGGACGCCGAGGTCGACCAGTTCGGCCACGTCCGCCTCGGCGGGATCGGCACGCAGCTCCAGGACGAGATCGAGAGCCGGACAGGCTTCGAGACCCGGGTCACGATCCTCGGCCACATCCAGCGGGGCGGGACGCCCACGGCCTACGACCGGGTGCTGGCCACCCGGTTCGGGATCGAGGCCATCGACGCCGTCCACGCCCAGGACTTCGGCACCATGGTGGCCCTGCGGGGCGCCGACATCGTCCGGGTGCCGATCGCCGACGCCGTGCGGGAGCTGAAGACCGTCGACCGCCGGCTCTACGACGCCGCCAGCGTGTTCTTCGGCTGACGCCGGCAGCGCCGGGGGGTCAGCCGCCCGTCAGCCACCGGTCAGGTTCCCAGCCGGCTCACAGAATCTCCCCGGCAATCACCGAGCCGGTCCACCGATTCTGATGACGTGCCCCGCCCGACCACCACCCGGCGATGACCCCCGCCTCCGCCGTCCGCCCGCGGCCCGTCGCCCCGGCCACCCGGCCGTGGTGGCGGGATGCCGCCGGCTCGGCGGCGGTGGGCAGCATCGTGGTGGTGGCCGCCCTGTGGCTCGCCCACCGCGGCCTCCAGGACCTCACCAGCGCCGCACCGGGGTCGCGGCTCACGTCGCTCGGCCGCCTGACCGGGCTCGTCGCCGCCGACCTCCTGCTCGTGCAGGTCCTGCTCATGGCCCGGATCCCCTGGGTCGAGCGGTCCTACGGGCAGGACACCCTGGCCCGCCGCCACCGCCTGGTGGGATTCGCCTCGTTCGTCCTGATGGTGGCCCACGTCGGGCTGATCACCGCCGGCTACGCCGCCGCCGACCGGTCGGGCCCGGCCGCCGAGGCCTGGGACTTCGTCGCCCACTACCCGGGCATGCTGCTGGCCCTGGCCGGTACCGCCCTCCTGGTCATGGTCGTGGTGACCTCGGTGCGGGCCGCCCGGCGCCGCCTCCGGTACGAGTCCTGGCATCTGCTGCACCTCTACGCCTATCTCGGCGTCGGGCTCGCCTTGCCGCACCAGGTGTGGACGGGCACGGAGTTCGTGTCCTCGCCGCTGGCCCGGGCCTACTGGTGGACGCTGTACGCCGCCGCCCTGGCCAGCGTGGTGGCCTTCCGGATCGGGCTGCCGGTGGCGCTCAACCTCCGCCACCGGATCCGGGTCCGCAAGGTCGTGCGGGAAGGGCCGGGCGTCGTCTCCGTCCATCTCAGCGGTCACGCCCTCGAGCGGCTCCCGGTCCGGGCCGGCCAGTACTTCGTCTTCCGGTTCCTCGACGGGCCCGGCTGGTCCCGGGGGAACCCCTACTCGCTGTCGGCCGCCCCCCGCCGGGACGGCCTGCGGATCACCGTCAAGGACCTGGGCGACGGCAGCGCCCGCCTCGCCCGCCTCAAGCCGGGAACCAGGGTCCTGATCGAGGGCCCCTACGGCCGCCTGACGGGTGAGGCCCGCCGCGGCCGGGGCGTCACGCTGGTCGCCTCCGGCATCGGGATCACCCCGCTGCGGGCGCTGCTCGAGGAGTTCGACGAACCGCCGGGGACGGTGACCCTCATCTACCGGGGCAGCACGCCCGACGAGTTCATCTTCCGCGACGAGCTCGACCGCCTGGCCGCCGCCCGCGGCGTCCGCGTCTTCTACGCCCCCGGCCGGCGGGCGAGGTCGCGCCGGTCGTGGCTGCCGGAGGAGGCGGCCCGGCTGTCCGACGTCGAGGCCCTGCGCCGGCTCGTCCCCGGGATCGCCGCCCAGGACGTGTTCGTCTGCGGGCCCCAACCGTGGATGGACGCCGTCCGCACGGCGGCGGCCGGCGCCGGCGTCCCCGCCGAGCGCATCCATCTCGAACGGTTCGACTGGTGAGCGCCGGTCCGACCCCCCGGAGGAGGTGAGCGATGCGCCGCATCACGGCCTGGCTGCTGGGCACGGTCTCGGGCGTCGTCCTGCTCGTCAGCTACCACACGAGCACGATGGGTTCGGCGCTGCCGCCGGCGCCCACCACCGCCGCCGGCGAGGTCTCGCCGCCCGCCACCGCCGCCACCGCCCCCCTGGCCGGGGCCGCCCGCTCGGCCATCGCCGCCCCGGCGCCGGCCACCCCGGCGACCCCGGCCACCCCGGCCACCTCGGCCGTCCCGAGCGGCGACGCCGTCGTCAACGGCGCGGCGGTGTCGACCCGGTGGGGCATCGTCCAGGTGCAGATCCACGTCCAGAACGGCCAGATCGTCGATGTCGTCCCGCTGGCCGTCCCCGACAGCAACGGCCACGACTTCCGGGTCAACTCCTACGCCGTACCGGTGCTGCACGACGAGGTCCTCGCCGCCCAGAGTGCGAACATCGACACCGTGAGCGGAGCCACCGTCACCAGCAACGGCTACATCCGCTCCCTCCAGTCGGCCCTCGACGCCGCCCACCTCTCCCGGTCGTGACCGGCGGCCGCCCCGGCCCGGAGCCCCCGGCCCCGACCGCCCCCCGGCGGGCCTGGGTCGAACAGATCATGGGCATGCCGATCAGCGTCCACCTGCGGGGCCCCGGGGTCGGCGGGGCGGCGGCGTCGGCGGCGGTGGCGGCGGTGTTCGCCGAGCTGCGGGCCGTCGACGCCGTCTTCAGCACCTACCGGGCCGACAGCGACGTCATGCGGCTCAACCGGGGGGAGGTCGACCTGGCCGGCTGTCACGCCGACGTCGGCGCCGTCGTCGAACTGTGCGATCTCGCCCGCCTCCGGACGGGCGGGCTCTTCGATCCGGAGCTGCCCGCCCCCGACGGCGGGACGTGGTTCGACCCGTCGGGGCTGGTGAAGGGCTGGGCCGTCGAGCGGGCCGCCGCCCACCTGGCCGGGCTGGGCGGGGCCGGGGGACTCGACTTCTGCCTCAACGCCGGCGGGGACGTGATCGTCGGGACGGCCGACGACGGGTCGCCGGCCTGGCGGGTCGGCATCGAGGACCCCACCGACCTCAGCCGGATCGTCTGCGTCGTCCCCCTCCGGGCCGGCGGCGTGGCCACCTCGGGCCGCGCCCACCGGGGCGGGCACATCGTCGACCCCCGCACCGGCGCGCCGGCCTCGGCGGTGCTGGCCGCCACCGTCACCGGGCCGTCCCTCATGTGGGCCGACGTGTACGCCACCGCGGCGGTGGTGCGGGGCGCCGACGCCCTGGAGTGGCTCGACAGCCTGGCCGGCTACGAAGGCCTGGTCGTCGAGCCCGACGGCCGGGCCTTCGCCACGCCGGGCTTCCCCCGGGCGGGCGCCTGACCGCCCCTCGCCGCCGGGCCGGCGGGCCCCGCCCTTCCCGCGTCACCGCCGCCGTCCCCGTACCATGCGGGCGATGGACGCCCTGGAGGAGCTCGTCGCCCTGCTCGACCTCGAGCCGCTGGAAGTGAACCTGTTCCGGGGCGTGAGCTGGAAGGACGACCGGCCCCGGGTGTTCGGCGGCCAGGTGGCCGGCCAGGCCCTGGTGGCCGCCGGCCGCACCGTCGAGCCGTCCAAGGTCGTCCACTCGCTCCACGCCTACTTCCTCCGGCCCGGCGACCCGTCGGTGCCGATCATCTACGAGGTCGACCGCATCCGCGACGGGAAGTCGTTCATCACCCGCCGGGTGGTGGCCATCCAGCACGGCGAGGCGATCTTCAACCTCCAGGCGTCGTTCCACCGGCCCGAGACCGGCCTCGACCACCAGCTGGAGATGCCCGAGGCCCCGGCGCCGGAGAGCCTGCCCCGGGCCGACGAGCTCGCGCCGCCGACCCCGGGCAAGCTCTGGGCCCGCCAGCCGATCGACATCCGCTACGTCGGCGGCCCGCCCTGGGAGACCCCGGCGTCGCCCGCCGGCCGCCAGCTGGTGTGGATCCGGGCCGACGGGACGCTGCCCGACGACCCCGTCCTCCACACCTGCGTCGTGGCCTACGCCTCCGACTACACGCTGCTCGGATCGTCGCTGCTGCCCCACGGCCGGTCGTACTTCCGGGACGACATCATGATGGCCAGCCTCGACCACGCCATGTGGTTCCACCGCCCGTTCCGGGCCGACGAGTGGCTGCTCTACAGCCAGGCCAGCCCGTCGGCGTCGGGGGGGCGGGGCCTGGCGATGGGCGCCATCTTCCGCCGGGACGGCACCCACGCCGTGTCGGTGGTGCAGGAGGGGCTCATCCGCCCGGTCGACCCGGCCCGGGTCAGCGCCCCCTACCGGGGCTGACAGACAAGGAGCCGCGCCGCTCATGCCCTCTCCCGACGGACGGGTCGACCTCCGCTCCGACACCGTCACGACCCCCACGCCGGCCATGCGCCAGGCCATGGCCGAAGCCGAGGTCGGCGACGACGTCTACGGCGAGGACCCGACGGTCAACCGCCTCGAGGAGCTGGCCGCCGCCCGGGTCGGCAAGGAGGCGGCGCTGTACGTGCCGTCGGGCACGATGGGCAACCAGCTGGCCCTGCGGGTCCTGGCCCGGCCGGGTACGGAGGTGCTGTGCCCGGCCCGGGCGCATGTCCGCCAGTACGAGGCGGCGGCCGCCGCCCGCAACGCCGGCGTGCAGCTGCGGCCGCTCCACGACCGGGACGGGTTCGTCGACGAGGCCTCGATCGACCTGGCCGCCGAGGGCCCGGCCCACCATCTCCCGCCGATCAGCCTGCTGTCGATCGAGAACACCCACATGCCGGCCGGCGGGGTGCCGTGGGCCGCCGAACGGGTCGAGGCCCTGTCGGCCGCCGCCCGGCGCCACGGCCTGGCCGTGCACTGCGACGGCGCCCGGCTGTTCAACGCCGCCGTGGCCCTCGGCACCGAGGCCGCCGCCCTGGCCGCGCCGGTCGACACCGTCATGTTCTGCCTGTCCAAAGGGCTGTCGGCGCCGGTGGGGTCGATGCTGGCCGGGCCGGCCGACGTGATCGCCGCCGCCCGGTTCGAGCGGGCCCGCCTCGGCGGCGGCATGCGCCAGGCCGGGATCATCGCCGCCGCCGGGATCGTGGCGCTGACCGAAATGGTCGACCGCCTGGCCGCCGACCACGCCCGGGCCCGCCGCCTGGCCGAGGCCCTGGCCGAGCGCTTCCCGGGGTCGGTCGACCCCGTCGCCGTGCGGACCAACATCGTCTGCGCCGAGGCCGCCGCCCTGCCCGCCTCGTTCCTCGACGACCTGGCCGCCCACGGCGTGCGGGCCGGCACCGTCGACCAGGCCACGGTCCGCCTCGTCACCCACAAGGACGTCGACGACGCCGACCTCGAGCGGGCGCTGGCCGCCATCGCCAAGGCGGGGGAGGGGTGAGCGGGCTCACCCTGCTGGTCGACGCCTCCAGCCTGCTGTACCGGGCGTACTTCTCCACGCCCGACTCGGTGCGGGCCCCCGACGGCTCGCCCATCAACGCCGCCCACGGCTTCCTCGGCATGCTGGCCCGGCTGGTCTCCGACCACGACCCGGCCCGCCTCGCCTGCGCCGTCGACGAGGACTGGCGCCCCGCCTGGCGGGTCGACCTCGTCCCGGAGTACAAGGCCGCCCGGGTGGCGACGGTGGCGCCGGCCCAGCAGGTGGCGGCCGACGACGAGGTCGGCCGCCAGTCCGTCTACGTCTTCAAGCTCCTCGAAGGCCTCGGCGTCCCGGTGGTGGGCCTCGAGGCCTGCGAGGCCGAGGACGTCATCGGCACCCTGGCCGAACGGGAGGCGGCCCGCCCGGGCACCCGGGTGGCCGTCGTGTCCGGCGACCGCGACCTCTACCAGCTGGTCCGCGACCCCGACGTCTACGTCCTCTATCCCGTCAAGGGCGTGAGCGAGATGCTCCGGGTCGACGAGGCCGAGGTCACCCGCCGCTACCACATCCCCGGCCGGGCCTACGCCGACTTCGCCGTCCTGCGGGGCGACCCGTCGGACGGGCTGCCGGGCGTGAAGGGCATCGGCGAGAAGACGGCGGCGTCGCTGGTCAACACCTACGGCAGCCTCGACGGGATCATCGCCGCGGCGAAGGAGAACCCCGGCGCCGGGGCCCTGTCCCGGGTCGCCGCCCACCTCGACTACGTCGAGCGGGCCCGCCGGGTCGTGGCCATCCCCCGGGACCTGCCGCTGCCCGACGTCGACCTGGCCCGGCCCCGGACGCCGCCCCTCCCCGAGGTCGCCGCCCTGGCCGACGCCCTCAACCTGACCGGCGCCGTCGGCCGCCTGTCGGCCGCCCTGGAGGGCCGCCCGGCGGGATGATCCGGGGCGCCCCCCGCCTCCGTACTGATGGGTAACACGAAGCACGCGATGCCCCTCAGGAGGCTCCCGACATGTCGATCGTCCGTCTTCTCCCCGCCTGGCTCCATGCCGTCGCCGACTACGCCGTCGGCGCCGTCCTCGTCCTCGCCGCCCTCGTGGCGGGCGGCACCTCCGGCGCCGTCGGGACCGGGGTGGTCGTCGGCCTCACCGTCCTCGCCGTCAGCATGCTCACCCGCTACCCGCTCGGCGTCGTCAAGGTCCTGCCGTTCACGGTGCACTCGGCCGGCGACTACCTGGCCGCCGCCCTGCTCCTCGCCGCCCCCTTCACGCTGCACTTCAACCACTCCGACAGCGGCCTGACCGCCCTCTACGTCGGAGCGGGCCTCGCCGTCCTGGCCGTCAGCCTGATCACCAACTACCAGTACGGCCCCCGGGTCCAGGCCGGCCCGGCCGCCACCGCCCCCTCCGCCGCCTGAGCGGCGAAGGGCCGCCCGTTCCCGCCCGGCGCCCACCGGCGGGCGGGAACGGGGCATCTAATGTGACCGCGATGCCTGCCAGCCCCAGCCCCGTCCAGGAGATCCCGGCCAGCGTCCTGGCCGTCTACGGCCACCCCGACGATCCCGAGATCTCGGCCGGCGGCACGCTGGCCCGCTGGGCCCGGGGCGGGGCCACGGTGTGGGTCCTCATCTGCACCAAGGGCGAGAAGGGCTCGCAGGACCCCGACCAGGACCGCGACGCCCTGGCCGCCACCCGCGTCGCCGAGACCGACAAGGCGGCCAAGGTGCTGGGCCTGGCCGGCCACTTCCACCTCGACTACGGCGACGGCGAGCTGCGCGACGACCTCGAGATCCGCAGCCGGATCGCCGAACTGGTCCGCCGGCTCAAGCCCGAGGTCGTGGTCTGCCCCGACCCCACGGCGGTGTTCTTCGGCGACCGCTACTTCAACCACTCCGACCACCGCGTGACCGGCTGGGCCACCCTCGACGCCGTGGCCCCCGGCGCCGGCAACCCCCACTACTTCCCCGAGCAGCTGGCCGCCGGCCTGACGATCCACCACGTGTCGGCCGTCTACCTCTCCGGCACCCTGGAGCCCAACTGCTGGGTCGACATCGGCGACGACATCGAGACGAAGATCGACGCGCTGTTCTGCCACGAGAGCCAGCTGGTGGAGACGGGCGAGTGGTTCCGGGAGTTCCTGCGGGAACGGGCCGAGGAAGGCGGTCGCGCCGCCGGCGTCCGCTACGCCGAAGGCTTCCGCCGCCTGACCTTCGCCCCCTGAGGCAACCGGCGTTCCTCCGCCCGGATAGAGCGGCGGATGAACGCCGGAACGGAGCGGGCTAGCTGCGGCGGATGCCGCCCGCCTTCCACTCGGCCATCGAGCGCAGCAGGAGAACGGCCACGATGGCCACGCCGCCGGCGGCGACCAGCCCGCCGACGAGGGCGCCGAGGCCCGAGACGGTGCTGCAGTCGCCGTGGCAGCCGATCCCCACGAGGCCGTAGCCGATCGCCGCCCCCGACAGCCCGGCCACCACCACCGCCACGAACGCCCCGATGAGCGCGCCCCGGCTGGCGGCATAGGGATGCTCCTCGGGCGGGTCCGGGCCGGGCGACGGTTCCACGGCGGGGATCGTACCGGCGGCCCCGTGATCGTCAGACCTCGGCGGTAGCCTCGACGGCACATGAAGAGCTTGGTGGTCCTCCCCACCTACAACGAAGCGGCCACCGTGGCCGAGGTTCTGCGCCGGATCCGGGCCTCGGCGCCCCCCGGCGTCGACGTGCTGGTCGTCGACGACGCCAGCCCCGACGGCACGGCCGGCATCGCCCGGGCGCTGGCCGACGAGCTCGGCGGCATCGACGTGCTGAGCCGGCCGGGGAAGTCGGGGCTCGGCAGCGCCTACCGGGAGGGGTTCAAGCTGGGCCTGGCCCAGGGCTACGAGGCGCTGGTGGAGATGGACGCCGACCTCTCCCACGACCCGTCCGTCCTCGGCGACCTGCTGTCGGAGATCGACGGCGGCGCCGACCTCGTGATCGGGACCCGCTACATGCCGGGGGGTCGCATCCCCGACTGGCCGTGGCACCGGCGGGCGATCTCCCGGGCCGGCAACCTCTACGCCCGCCGCCTGCTCGGTCTGGCCGCCCGCGACGCCACCTCCGGCTACCGGGCCTACCACCGCCGGGCCCTGGAGCGCATCAACCTCACGGCGGTGCGGGCCGACGGCTACGGCTTCCAGATCGAGATGGCCTACAAGGTGGCCCGGGCCGGCGGGATCCTGGCCGAGGTGCCGATCGAGTTCCGCGACCGCACGCTGGGCCGGTCGAAGATGTCGTCCCGGATCGTCGTCGAGGCCCTCGTCCTCGTGACCTGGTGGGGGCTGTCGGGCCGCTACCGGGCGAGGCGGAAGAACCGGCGGGCGCTCGTCCCGGGGTGACCGGCCGCACCATCCTCCACGTCGACCTCGACGCCTTCTACGCCTCGGTCGAGGTCCTCGACAACCCGGCGCTGGCCGGCTTGCCCGTCCTCGTCGGGGGCACCGGCCCCCGGGGGGTGGTGGCCGCCGCCTCCTATCCCGCCCGGAAGTTCGGGGTGCACTCGGCCATGCCGATGGCCCGGGCCCGGCGCCTGTGCCCCCAGGCCATCGTGCTCCCGCCCCGCTTCGACGTGTATCAGGCCAAGAGCCGGGAGGTGCACGCCGTCTTCGCCGCCTTCACGCCGGTCGTCGAGCCGATCGCCCTCGACGAGGCCTTCCTCGACGTGACCGGCGCCGGCCGGCTCTTCGGCTCCGGGCGGGAGATCGGCGCCGCCATCCGGGCCCGCATCCGGGCCGAGACCGGCCTCACCGCCTCCGTCGGCGTCGCCCCCAACAAGCTGCTGGCCAAGCTGGCCAGCGACGACGCCAAGCCCGACGGGATGCTGGTGGTCGAGCCGGGCACCGAGCTGGCCTTCCTCCACCCGCACCCGGTCGGGCGGCTGTGGGGCGTCGGCCCGGCCACGCTGGCCCGCCTCGAGCGCTTCGGCGTCGAGACGATCGGCGACCTGGCCCGGCTCCCCGAGGCCACGCTGGTCGACGCCCTCGGCCGGGCCCACGGCGCCCAGCTCCACGCCCTGGCCCAGGGCCGCGACGACCGGCCGGTGGAGGCCGACCGGGAGACGAAGTCGATCGGCCAGGAGGAGACCTTCCCCCGGGATGTGGCCGACCGCCCGGCCCTCGAGCAGGAGGTCCGCCGGATGGCCGAGCGGGTCGGGGCCCGGCTGCGCCGCCATGACCTGGCCGGGCGCACCGTGACCCTCAAGGTCCGCTTCCCCGACTTCCGCACGATCACCCGTTCCGCCACGCTGCCCGAGGCCTTCGACGCCGCCGCCCGGATCAGCGAGCTGGCCCTCGCCCTGCTGGAGAAGGTCGACGTCGCCGGCGGCATCCGCCTGATCGGCGTGACCGTCAGCAACCTCACCCCCGGTGCCGCCCAGCAGGGCTCGCTGTTCGGGGACGGGCCCGACGGCCCGCCCGAGCCGCTCCGGTCGGCCATCGACGCCGTGCGGGCCCGGTTCGGCGACGACGCCCTCGGCTAGGGCCGCCGCCGGGGCCCCGGGAGCCTGGGGAGCTTTGCCCGTTTTGCCGGAAATGGCGGCTTGGTGCCATCTTGCACCAGGTGTCAGGTCCGCTTAGTCTGGCGGCCAGCCCGGGGTGACCTGCGCCACCACGAGCGGCGCAAGCTGGGGACAGCGCAATGCGGGGGGCACCAACGGAGGTGCCCCCCGCATTGCGCGCGTTCAGTTCTGGCTGGGGTCGGCCTTGGCCCGCGGGCGGCGGTTCTTCCGCTTCAGCTCGGCCAGGAGCACCGTCAGCTGCAGCGTCTCCCGGTGGCGCCACAGCAGCGCCAGGTAGAGCAGGCCGGCCAGCACCTGGTAGAGGGCGAAGACCGGCAGCGACGTCCCGAGCCCGAAGCGCAGCACCAGGCCCAGCGCCCCGTAGGCGGCGCCGGCGGCCAGCACGGCCTTGGGGAAGCCCCGGCCGAAGGGGTGCATCCCGAGGAACTTCCAGCACTGGGCCAGCGGCGCCAGGTTGGTGAACAGGATGTTCGACGACCAGGCGATGCCGGCCCCGATGACGCCGTAGCGGGGAATGAGCACGAAGCTGAGGACGATGTTGGAGGTCAGCCCGAGGACGGTGTTGACCAGCGTCCACGAGCTCTTCCCGCCCATGAGCAGCACCATGTCGACGGCGCCGACGGCGGTGGCCACCAGCATCGTGAACCCGACGACGGCCAGGGCTCCGGCCCCGCCCTTGAACCCATGGCCGAAGATCCGCAGGAGCGTCGGGGCGAACAGGCCGAACGTGAGGTACAGCGGCCAGGTGGCCACCATGAGCCAGCCGGTCGTCACCTGGTACACGCCCCGGGCCCGGTCCCAGGACCGCTGGGCCATGAGCTCGGACAGCTTGGGCCCGATGACGTGCTGGATGGCCACGCCGACCATGAGGCCGGCGGTGATGTAGCGGGTGGCGGCGTTGAAGACGCCGGCCTCGGAGGTGGACCCCAGGCGCCCGACGAGCAGCGTGTTGATCCACAGCACGATGATCTGGAAGATGCCGGCCAGGCCGCGGGGAGCGGTGAAGCGCCAGAACTTCTCGGCCAGGACGGTGGTCGGGCGGCTGCGGCGCCGGCCGTTGAGGCGCCGGTCGCGCCGCTCGGCCTTGAGCAGCAGACCCCACAGCCACCACATCCCGATGACCGCGCCGATCAACTGCGGCACGGCCCACGACAGGGCGATGAGGCCGTGGTTGGCGTGGTGGGGGGTGGACAGCAGGATGATGCCGAGGGCCACGGCAAACTGGACGAACGGCCGCCCGAGCCGGTCGACCGTCACCGTCGGGATCATCGTGCCGAAGCCCCGCGTGGCCGACAGCAGGACGAGGACGACCCCGCCGGCGGGCACGAACGGCGCCATCCAGCGGACGAACTCGACGATCTGGTCGCTGCCCCTGCCCTTGCCGAAGATGTGGGCCAGCTGCGGCGCCCAGGCCCACATGGCCACGCTGAACAGCGTGGCCACGAGGAGCGGCGGGATCAGACCCACGTACAGCGTCTTGCGGATGTCGCGGACCCGGTCGAGCGCCCGGAGCCGGGCGACCGTCCGCACGAGACCGGTGTCGGCCCCCAGTTCGGCGGTGTTGGAGAGAATGGTGAAGATGCCCTGGGCCGACACGAAGGCGCCGTAGCTGGCCGGGCCGAGACCCCGGGTGAGGACCGTGACGAGGGCGAAGGTGAAGAAGCCCGTCCCCGCCGCCCCGACCAGGTTCAGCAGGCCGCCCCGGGCCATCTGCGAGATGTCGGCGTTGGCCTTGCGCTCTTCCTCGGCCGCCGCCTCCGGATCCCTGACCTCCTCCGGCTTGGTGGCGACCGCCATCACCCGCCCCAGGTGAAGTCCGGGCCGAGGAGCTCCTCCAGCCGGGCGTTCGACCCGGCGAAGTGCTGCTCGAGGCGGGCACGGGTCTCGGCGGCCATCGGCGTCCGCTTGTAGCCGTTGTGCTTCTTGTAGTCGCCCAGGCTGTGGGCCGGCAGGCCGAGGAACTGCAGCACCTTGGCGTACTCGAGGCCGGGGTCGGCGAAGAAGTCCTCGGCCTTCACGAAGTGCAGCTGCTCCCGGGGGAAGAGCGAGAAGTACGTCTCGATCTGCTCGGCGTAGCGGCTGCGGGCCATGTAGGAGTGGTGCTGGTGCGAGAAGCTCTTGTAGTCGGGGTCGGCGTTCATCTTCTCGACCTCGCCGGCCAGGCGGCCGGCCTCGGCGTCGAGGGCGTCCTCGAAGCGGTCGAAGTGCTCGAAGCCCCGGGACAGCTCGTGCTGCCACTGCGAGTACGTCCGCTCGATGGGGTCGCGCAGCATGGCGATGAGCTTGACGTCGGGCAGGTGCTGGGCCAGCCGGTAGGGGACGTGGGGGTGGAAGAGGTAGTAGGGGCTGGCCTCGCCGGTGACGAGGTCGGCGCCGTGGCGGGCCCGGAACATGGCCCGGTAGGCCGAGGTGGGGAAGTGGGCCCGGTACCAGGCCATCCCCTTCTCGTAGCGGGTGTCGAAGAAGTGCACGCCCTTCGTCTTGAGGGTGGCCGACACGAACTGCGGGTGTTCCGACAGGTACTTGTAGAGCGACGTGGTCCCGGTGCGCTGGGCGCCGATGATGAGGAAGTCGGGCAACGGGCGCAGGCGGCTGGTCGGGACCGTGTAGGCCCGGGCGGCCTGCTTGAGGCGCGACTTCCACGTGGTCGGGCTGGCGGAGCGCACGGCCGCGGCGGCCAGGGCCATGTCTTTGTCGGTCATCATCGGGGGTTCTCCGGGGGGATCGCGACGGAACGGGTCGGGGGGGACTCGAACGAAAGAAGATTCGACATCGAAGTTACGGTTCCCCGCCTGCGGCCGGCTGGAAGACGGCGATTCCCGGCTGCGGCCGGCGGTTGACCCGGGAGAAATTGCCCCCGTAGATCACCATTCGGTGCGGTACGACCTCAACGGTGAAAACGCCCTCGCTGGTGTCGAGCTCCGGGTCCCAGTTGGCGGCGACGTTGTTGTTGAAGTCGATGGCGGCGGCGTGCTTGCGCTTGTAGGCGCCGCCGTCGAGGAAGTCGAAGTGGCCGCCCCAGTAGCCGACCGTGTCCGACAGGTCGAGCGACGTCGAGTCGCCGTCGAAGAGGTGCACCCAGGCCGGCTCCTTGTAGCCGCCGCTGGGCTGCGGGTCCCAGCGCAGGGCCCGCCCGCCGGCCCCGCCGCCGGCGCCGAACAGCCAGCCGGTGGTCTTGTCGACCTTGCAGTCGAAGATCGGGATGCCGTTGGGCGCCTGGGGCTGCCAGGGGTAGAGGCGGCCCCGGCTCGGCCCGTCGTTGTAGATGGCCATGATCGTGTTCTTGTGGCCGTTCTTGTCGAGTTCGGAGAAGCTGCCCGAGGCGTAGAGGACGTGCTTGTCGGGGGACAGCGCGATGCCCAGCACGGCGCCGGTCCCGCAGGCCGCCGACCCGGTGCAGGTCTTGCCGCCGTTGCCGATCAGGCCGGGGCCGGTCGACTGCGGGCCCTGGAAGCCCGGGTCGATGAAACCGGTCCGGGCGTCGAGGGCGGCCAGCTTGGACCGGGCCCACACGCAGCGGTTGTTGGACAGCAGCGTCGAGTCCCGGTGGGCCGGGGTGCCGCAGGTGTTGTCGTTGTCGGGCCGGCGCAGGCGGGCCGTCGACGGGATCACGACGGAGTCGAAGTCGCCGCCGATGTAGACGAGCCCGAGGGCGGCGTCGTACTTGACCGCCCGGACCGTGCCCTGCGGCTCACCGGCGTCGAAGCCCGGGTCGACCTCGCCCCCCGGCAGGTTGAGGACGGCGAAGTTGGTCCGGGCCACGCCGTTGATGTGGTCGAAGTTCCCGCCCACGAACAGCCTGGTCCCGTCGGGCGACACGTCGAGGGCCTGCACCACCGGGACGGCCTGGGCCGGCGGGTGGCCGGGCGAGCCGATGTTCTCCAGCTTGGGGGCGAAGGGCAGCGCCGCCCCGAACGTCGGCCCGGGCGTCAGGTCGAGGGCCCCGAGGTAGGTGCGGGGCGTGGCGCCGATCCCGGTGAACTGGCCGCCGGCGTAGACCAGGTTGCCCGACACCGTGAGCGAGGCCACCGTGCCGGTGGCGTTGGGGTCCCACGGGGTCAGCGCCCCCGTATGGGCGTCGACGGCGGCCAGGTTGTTGCGGACCGTGCCCTTGACCTTGGCGAACTTGCCGCCGAAGTAGACGCGGCCGCCGTCCTCCGAGACGGTCAGCGCCGACACCGACGTCCCGCTGTCGGGGGCCGGGTTGAAGCCGGGGTCGACCGTGCCGTCGCTGCGGACGGCGGCCAGCTTCGGCCGGGGCTGCCCGCCGATCGAGTTGAAGTCGCCGGCCACCCAGACGGTGCCGCCGTCCTTGGCCACGGCCAGCTCGTTGACCGCGCCGCCCGACGCGCCGGCGCTCCACAGCGGTGCGCCGTTGGGGTCGACGGCGGCCAGCCCGTTGCCGGTGCCGACGTAGACCCGGCTCCCGTCGGGCGCGGCGGCCAGCGCCTGCACGGCATTGCCGGCCGGGACCCAGGGCGACACCCGGTTGCCGGCGGCGTCGCTGACGAAGGCGCCGACCCCCGGCCGGGGCTGGCCCCCGATCGACGTGAAGTTCCCGGCCAGGTACACGGTGGCCCCGTCGGGGGAGACGGCGATCGACCGGACGGGGTTGGGAGCGTTGTTGTTGCCCGTGTCGGGGTCCCACGACGGGTCGACCGTGCCGGAGGTGGCGCTGACCCGGGCGATGTGGTTGCGGGCCTGGGCCTTGGACGTGCCCCGGGCGCCGAACTTGGTGAACTCGCCGCCGACGTAGAGCCACGGCCCGTTGAGCGCCAGGGCGGTCACGGCGAAGGACTTCGACGGCTGGTTCTGGGGCCCGACCAGCGCTGTCGAGAAGTTGGAGTCGAGGCTGCCGTCGGCCATGACGTGGGCCAGCCCGTTCACCTGGACGTTGTTGAGCGTCGGGAAGCTCCCCCCGACGTACCAGCCGCCATGGCTGTCGGACACCGCCACGTTGACCTGGCCGCTGTCGACCTTGGGGAAGCCGGGCTGGGGGGCGCCGGTCTGGCCGTCGAGGGCGCCGGCCCCGGCCGTCGTCGGCGCCAGCGAGGTGAACTCACCGCCGACGTAGGCGGTGTTGCCGTAGGTCGTGGTGGCCCACACCCGGGCCGAGAATTGGCTGGGGCTCGGGAGGTGCTCCGTGCCGTAGGTCGGCGTGGGGGTCTTGCTCAGCGGGATGTTGAGGACCTCGGCCGACGCCGGGTTCGGCGCGACCATCTCCGCCAGCACTCCGAGGGTCGTGAGAACCCCGACCACTCGGCCACGCCGGGACCTCATTTCAGGGCGCCTCCATGTCACGGTGGAACATCTCGAGCACCCCAGCGTGAATCTTGGACGGCCGGGCCAGGACGCCGGCCGCGCCGGCCTCCTCGTACCGGAAGAGCAGCTCCAGGCGGTAGACGGCCCACAGGGCGCGCTCCGACTCGACGGGGACGTCGAGCGGGCGCAGCAGGCCCGGCAGGCGTTCCGAGCAGACGGCGACGGCCTCGGCCGGCGCCTTCCCGTCGAAGCGGCAGACGCTCTGGAACAGGAAGTGCACGAGGTCGAGCCCGGCCGGGGCGGCGGCGGCCCGCTCCCAGTCCCACAGGTAGGTGGCGCCGTCGAGGCGGGCCATGTTCCAGGGGGTGAAGTCGCCGTGCCAGGCGCCGAAGGCCATGGTCACGCCCCCGTAGCGGCCCTCGACCCAGTCGACGGCCCGGCGCAGGACCTCGGACCGGCCCTCCACCGCCATCCGGGCCCGGACGTCGGCCCAGTAGGGGCTGGAGCCCAGGTGGCCGGTGCTGCGGCCCCACAGCCCGGCGATCTCGGCGATGACCGCCATGGGCGGGTCGAAGACGGCGGCGGCGTCGGGCCGGGCGGCGTTGGGCAGGGCCGAGGCGGCGATGAGCTCCAGGCCGCCCCAGGGCCCGGCGGCCACCAGGGCCGGCGGCGTGAACGTCGAGGGCCGGGCGGCGGCCAGGTCGGCGAGGACGCGGGCCTCGTTGCGGACGAGCCCGGCGGTGAGGTCGTTCCAGGCCGCCTTGACGTAGCCGGCCACGGTCCCGTCGGCGGCCAGGACCTGCAGCACCGGCTTGCGGTTGAGCCGGGGCACGCCGAGGATCACGGCCATCTCGACGTCGCGGCGGCCGTAGAGCCCCCGGAGGTGCTCGGACAGGAGCGCCCGGGGCCGGTCGGCGGCGGGCAGCGCCGGGTCGGTGAACACGTCGATCCGGTCGGCCACCCGCTGGGTCAGGCCCACGCGCAGGCCGGCGCCGAGGGCGGCCTTGGCCAGGCGGGCCTGGCGGGAGGTGGCGTCGTGGTTGCGGGTCAGGGCGGCGGCCGCCGCCCTGACCGAGCCGAGGGGCACGAGCAGCCGGGGATTGGCCGCCCGGGGGAGGGCGAGGTAGGCCTCGGCCCGGGTGAAGCCGGCCGGCGCCGCCTGCCCCCGCCGGCGGGCGGCGACCCGTTCGTCGGCCCCGAACAGCAGCCGGCAGGCCCACTCCAGCCCCGACGTGACGGGCGCCTCGGCCACCGGCGACGGCGGGGCCGGGCTCACGACCAGCCCTCGGGGGCGTCACCCGCCCGGCCCCAGGGGGTCAGGTCCGTGCTCTTGAGTTCGCCGTGGCCGTTGCCGTTCGAGTGCCCGTTCCCGTTGCCGTTGCCGTTCGGGGCGCCGGCCAGGGCCGGGACCCGGCGCCCGGCCAGCAGCGAATCGCTGACGACGTAGGCCCGGGGCTTGGGGGCGACGACCTCGGCCGGGAGGTCGGGGTCCTCCATCTCCCGGCAGGCGAGGGCGAAGGCGACGGCCAGGATGTGCATCTGCATGTGCAACAGCCCGTAGAAGGGCATCTGGACCACGGCCAGCAGCAGCACGATGTGGCACCACAGGGCGGCGTTGGTTTTCGCTTTTCGGGTCCGCCAGGTGGCGTACACGAAGTAGGCGACGAAGAAGAACGCCCCCGGGATGCCGTGGGAGAAGAAGACCAGCCAGAACTGGCCCTGGGTCCCCACCGGCGGGAGGTTCGGGTTGACGACCGAGGGCTTGGGGCCGCCGTAGCCCATCATCGGCGACTTGAGGACCGAGTCCTTGGCCTCGTTGTAGAGGATCGACCGGCCCTGGTTGGAGTGGGCCACCTTGGCCCGGTCGGAGATCAGCTTCCCGGTCGGGCCGTAGTTGAAGAGGACGAAGCCGAGGACGGCCACGGCGCAGATGAGCTGGAAGCTGCCCTTCTTCCCCCGGGCGGCGAAGCGGGCGCCGCCGTAGATCAGGGTGACGACGAGGCACAGCCACAGCGTCCGGTTGAGCGAGAAGATCACCGGGATCATCGACCCGGCGGCGATGAGCCGCAGGGTGTTCCGCCGGGTCAGCGTCCGCATCTGCCCCCACAGGGCGCAGACGAAGGGCAGCAGCAGGGCGAAGTTGCCGCCCCAGTTGTTGGTGAAGTCGAACGGCGCCTGCGGCCGGGGCACCGGGTAGCCGAGGAACGTCTGGGTGTCGGCCACCTTGGGGTGGACCAGGGTGTAGACGAGGTCGTTGTTGAGCAGGCCCTTCGGCATCAGGTGCTGGGCCAGCGTGGTGAACTCCATGTTGGGGCTGATGACGCCGAGCCACCCGCCGGCCACGACCACGATCCACATCCAGGTCATGACCTTGAGGACGCGGTTGGTGGGGAGCAGCCGCTTGGGGGCGTTGTAGATGTAGAGGCACCAGACGCCGGCCGAGTAGTAGAGGCCCGCCCGGTACATGAAGCCGAAGATGCGGTCGAGCCCGCTGCCCTGGAGCTGGACGATCGTGGCGAACATCCAGATGAAGAACAGCATGTAGAGCCCGAAGCCCTTGGGCAGCCGGACCCGCGACCGGGCCACCAGCGAGAACGTCATCGGGATGGCCAGGAAGAACCAGATGAGCGCGCCGAAACCCAGGAGATACCAGACCGGGAAGAGGCCGAAGGCGGTATAGAGCGGCCACGCGTAGGGCAGCCGCCACGTCCGGGCGTTGGTCGTCGTCGGGGTCTGGAGGGTGGCCCCGGTGGCTGACATCAGGACTCCTTACTTTCGAGACATGATCCTCGAAACTTGCGCACCGGTGCAATACCGGCGAAACACGGGGAACTCAGGCTTACAGCCCTTTCCCGGAGGCGTGGGCCAGCTTCTGGACCGTCTCGACCTTCACCAGCCGGGTCGAGATGGCCATGGCCACGTAGGCCCGGCGCTCCTTCCAGTTGAGCCGCATGGTGCGCTTGGCCCAGCGGCGGGCCAGGGCCGGCTCGCCGGAGGCGGCGTGGGCCAGGGCGATCTGGCCGGTGATGCGGGCCAGGCCGGCGGGCTCCCGCTCGAACTCGGGGACCTTCTCCAGCAGGTAGGTGAGGGCGTCGACGATCATCTTCCAGCGGGCGGTGAAGAACGACGACTGGTGCCAGTGGACGTTGACCAGCGGCTCGCCGATGGCCAGGATCCCGGTCTCCCGGGCGCCCCGGAGGAGCCACTCGTAGTCCTCGGCGTAGGAGCCGGGGATGTGCTCGTCGACGAAGCCGATCCGGTCGAAGGCCGCCCGGGTGACCATGACGGTCGACGGGTGGGCCTCCATGACCCGGCTGCGGAGCAGGTCGGTCAGCGTGATCCGGGCCTTGGGGAACACCCGGGAGATCGTCTTGTCCTCGTAGACGACCCAGATCCCGGTGGTGGCGATCTCGCAGTCGGGGTTGGCGGCCAGCGCCGCCACCTGGCGGGCCAGCTTCTCCGGCAGCCACTCGTCGTCGTCGTCGCAGAAGGCCACGTACTGGCCGGTGGTGGCCAGCACCCCGCTGTTGCGGGCGCCGGCCAGGCCGGGCTGGCGGTCGGTGTTGCGGATCACCGTGAGCGTCCGCCCGGCCGGGACCTCGACCTCGATCGGGTGCGGCTCCGACTGGTCGAAGACGATCACCACCTCGATCTCGCCGGCGTAGGTCTGCTCCATGACACGCCGGATGGCCCGGTGGAGCAGCACCGGCCGCTCCCGGGTGGCGATGACGACGGAGACCTTGGGGAGCTCAGGCATGGGAGTTCCTCTTCGTGTAGCCGTAACGGAGACGGAGGGGGGTGGTGACGGCGGCGACGATCTTCTGGTCGCGAGCCGGGAGCTTCGACTTCCAGGCCTCGTCGAGGCGCAGGGCCAGCGGGCCCTGGTGGAACCGCATGGGGTTGCCGGCCACGGTGTGGTCGACGCCGAGGAGCACCTCGCGGTCGCCGAGGAAGGCGAAGCTCTCGGGGAGGACGGGCTCGCCGGCGTGGGCCAGGATCCGCTCCAGCTCGGCCCGGGGGCCGGCCAGCATGTCCTCGTAGCGGAAGACCTCGCTCCGGGCCGCCGGGACCGCCCGCAGCGCCTCGAACATCAGGTTGTAGGACAGCCACTGCCGGCCGGAGCTGGCCGGGCTGTAGACCGGCATGAAGGCGTCCTCGCCGGTGACCTCGGGCTTCTTGACCTCCTTGGTCCAGGAGTAGGCGACCCCCCGGGGGTCGCGGACCAGGTGGACGACCCGCACGTCGAGGCCCGGGACCCGGGTGCTGAGGAGGAACGCGGTCGAGGCGTGCTTGGAGGCGTCGATGACGACCCGGGCGCCCGACACCTCGCCGATGGCCCGGTAGAGCCGGGACAGGACGTCGCCGTAGCGGGCCACGTCGCTGCGCGCCCCCGGCCGCAGCTGGGGGGTCACCATCGAGGGGATGAACCGGTTGCGGTCGGCCCGGTGCTGGAGGGCCAGCATCTCGCGGGCGTCGATCTGGTCCCAGCCGCCGAAGGCGGTCTTGCCCACCCGGCTCCAGAACTCGCACTCGGGGACGGGGACGCCGCAGCCGCACAGCTGCCCGTCGATGAGGCCCCGCTGCCAGAGGAAGACGATCTCGCCGGCCGAGCAGAAGCCGGGCAGCTGGCCGAGGATGCGCTCGACCAGCGTGGACCCGCTGCGGCCGAAGCCGCCGATGTAGAGGACCTTCTGATCGCTCACCGGCGCGACTTCTTCCGTCCGACCAGCCCGTCCACCAGTTCTTCGAATTTCGCCACGGCGGCGGCGATGGCCGCCCCGTCCGACGAGGTGGCGAAGGCGGTGGGGTCGGCGATGGCCTTCTCGACCAACTCGAAGACCTCGTCCTGGGTGTGGGCCAGGTGGATCTCGCCCAGCTCGGCCATCCGGCGGGCGAAGCGCTGCTGGTGGTTGTCGACGTGCTCGCCGAGGTCGGCGTTGCGGGGCACGACGATCGGGACCCGGCCGAGCTTGCGGGCGTCCATGATCGTGGCCGGCCCGCCGTGACAGACGACGGCCACCGCCCGGCGCATGTAGTCGCACATCTCGTCGTAGCGGACGTAGTCGCGGGCGGGCGCCACGGCCGGGGGCTGCGACGTGCCCGACTGGACGAACCACGGCACCTCGGGGTGCCGGCCCCCGGCCACCCAGGCGTCGGCCCAGCCGCAGAGCCGGTCGAAGGGGTGGTGGTCGGTGCCGACCGTCACGAAGACGAGGGAACGCTCGACGTCCATCAGAACAGCCTCCCGATGACCTGGCTCTTGGGGTAGAGCTTCTGCTGCTCGTCCCACTGGACGAGGAAGAGGTCGGAGAACGGGTAGCAGAGCTTGCTCGTCAGCGGCTTCGAGTCGATGCGGTCGTAGACCTCGACGTAGACCGTCTTCATCCGCATGGCCTTGGCCATGACGAAGAACGGGAAGGCGCACCCGGCGCCGGTGGAGACGACGACGTCGGGCCGGTAGCGGCGCAGCACCTGCCAGGAGAGCCGCAGGTTCCGGAGCAGGTTGGGGATGTTCCGGGTGGTGGGCTGGTAGGCCCACTCCGTGTCCTCCCCGGCGAGGAGCGAGATCGCGTCGGGCTTCTCGAACGTCACCCACTTGCGGTCGTGCTTCTCCCACCACGGCTTGAGCTGGTGGAGCTGGGCGAGGTGACCGCCCGAAGAGCCGACGAGCAGAGTTCTCATCGGGTTCATCATCGCTGGGATCTCCTGGGGGGACGCGGCTTTGGGGGGGAAGGCGCGCGGTACAGCCTGTCCCGGGCGACGCGTGAGGACCCTTACGCCGCTCGTTACGGGTTGTTCATTCGCCGTCGGACCGGACGAGCCCTTCCGGCGGCCCGGGGCGGGTCGGGTATCCCCCACTTTCGTTCCCGGCTACGTCAACATCGGGCAACAGGTGCCACAGCGGGTGTGTCAGTTGGGGAGGGGCGATGCAGATTCGGGCCAACGACGGCTGGATCCGCGCCGGTCTGGCCGTGCTCGTCACCGGCGTCCTCGGCGGCGGGGTGATGACCGTCGCCCGGGACAGCGCCGGGCCCCGGAAGATCACCGCCGACGGCGTCGCCCGTCCGGCGGCGGAGGGGACGGTGCCGGCCAGGCCGGTCGACCTGGCCGCCACGCCGGCGGCCGCCACCGCCGACCACCCGGCCGCCGATCCGGTGGTCGGCGACAAGATCATGGTCGGCACCGACGGCGGGAGCGTCACGGTGTCGGCCGTGGAGGACAACGTCAGCGCCGGCCGCCTCTTCGGCGCCGGTGAGGGCAACAAGTACATCGCCGCCGAGGTGACGGGCTGCTCCGGCCCCCACGAGAAGAACCTGAGCTTCGACGCCAGCTACTTCCTGCTGATGCTCGACGACGGCACCATGCGCGACCACGGCCCGGGGGCCAAGAAGCCCGAGCTCCAGGGCGGCGCCGTCCCGGCCGGCAAATGCCTGTCGGGCTGGGTCACCTTCGTCGTCCCCGACGGCGCCCTGGCCAGGAGCGTCCTCTACGACGGCTCCTCCCGCCTGACGTGGACCGTCCCGCTGCCCAAGGGCGCCCACCCCACCACCACGACCACCGCCCGGGCCGGCGCCACGACGACGTCGACCACCGGCGCCAGGGCCACGACGACCACCACGAGGTCGGCCGCCACCGCCAAGGCCACCTCGGCGGCCACGACGTCCACGACCTCGAAGTCCCCGACGACGACCACGACGCGCAAGGCGACGCCGACCACGGCCACGACCGCCCGGTCGGCGACCACCACCACGGCCAGGCCCGCCCCGACCACCAGCACGACGACGGCCTCCAAGCCGGCGCCACCCGCCACCGAGCCCGGCGCCGTCACCCCCGCCCCGACCGCCCCGCCGGGATAGGCCGTTTAGGATCGGTGGCATGGCCACCGATCCCTTTGCCGCTGTCTCCGCCGTCGATCCGGAGCTGGCCGACGTGCTGGCCCGGGAGCTCGTCCGGCAGAACACGACGATCCAGCTGATCGCCTCGGAGAACTTCACGTCGAAGGCGGTCATGGCCGCCCAGGGGACGGTGCTGACCAACAAGTACTCCGAGGGGTACCCCGGCAAGCGGTACTACGGCGGCAACTACGTCGTCGACGACGCCGAGGAGCTGGCCCGGCGCCGGGTCTGCGCCCTGTTCGGGGCCGACCACGCCAACGTCCAGCCCCACTCGGGGGCCAACGCCAACATGGGCGTGTACCTGGCCCTGCTGGAGCCGGGCGACAAGGTCATGGGGATGCGCCTCGACCAGGGCGGCCACCTGACCCACGGCTCGCCGGTCAACTTCTCCGGGCGCCTCTACGAGTTCGTGGCCTACGGCGTGGACCCCGACTCCGAGGTCCTCGACTACGACGTGATCCGGGATCTGGCCCGGGCCGAGCGGCCCAGGGCCATCATCGCCGGGGCCACCGCCTATCCCCGCACGATCGACTTCCCCGCCTTCCGGTCGATCGCCGACGAGGTCGGGGCGCTGCTCATCGTCGACGCCGCCCACATCGCCGGGCTCATCGCCGGCGGGGCCCATCCGTCGCCCGTCCCCTACGCCGACGTAGTCACCTTCACCACCCACAAGACGATGCGGGGCCCGCGGGGCGGGGCGATCCTCTGCCGGGAGGAGTACGCCAAGGCCATCGACAAGGCCGTCTTCCCCGGCATGCAGGGCGGCCCGCTGATGCACGTGATCGCGGCCAAGGCCGTCTGCTTCCACGAGGCGGCCCAGCCGGCCTTCAAGGACTACGCCGCCGGCATCGTCCGCAACAGCAGGGCCCTGGCCGCCGCCCTGGCCGGCGAGGGCTTCCGGATCGTCTCGGGCGGCACCGACAACCACCTGATGCTGGTCGACCTCCGGCCCTTCGGCGTGACCGGCAAGGTGGCCCAGGAGGCCCTCGACCGGGCCGGGATCACGCTGAACAAGAACACGATCCCCAACGATCCCGAGTCGCCCTTCGTCACCAGCGGCCTGCGCATCGGCACGGCGGCGGTCACCACCGCCGGGATGGGGGAGGGCGAGATGGCCGAGATCGCCTCGCTCATCGCCCGCGTCCTGCGGGCCACCGACGACGAGGCCACGGCCACCGAGGTCCGGGAGGCGTCGGCCCGGCTGTGCTCGAAGTTCGTGCCCTACCCCGGCTAGAAGGGCGGCGGGCGCCACCGGGCGGGCCCCATCGGCCGGGCCGGGGGCGGGCTTGAGTCCCGAACCGGACGTACCTGCAGGCCCGCCTCAGCTTCGTCCCACCCCGGTCGATCGGACGGCCGTGACGACGCTCGGATTCCTCTTGCCGCTGGGGCTGCTGGCGCTGTGCGGGGTGCTCCTCCGGGAGCGGGGACGCCTGCTCGGGGCGCTGTCCCTGGCCGAGGCGGACCTCACCGCGCTGGAGAGCCGGGCCACCCACCTGACCGACCACACCCGGGTCCTGGAGCGGGAGCTGGCCGTGGCCGGCCAGATCGCCGACTTCCGCAGCTTCCACGACGGGCTCACCGCCCTGCCCAACCGGGCCCTGCTGCTCGACCGCCTCACCCAGGCGCTGGCCCGCCGGACGGGCCGGGAGGGGGCGGTGGCCGTCCTCAGCCTCGACCTCGACCGGTTCCGGACGGTCAACGACTCCCTCGGCCGCTCGGCCGGCGACGCCGTCCTCGTGGCCGTGGCCGACCGGCTGACCCTGGCCATCCGCCCCGGCGACACCGTGGCCCGCATCGGCGGCGACGAGTTCGTCGTGGTGGCCGAGGGTCTCTTCGGCGTCGAGGAGGCCACCGTCCTGGCCGAACGCATCCGCCTGGCCCTGGCCGAGCCCTTCGCCCTCCGCCGGGGCGACACCGTCTCCATCTCGGCCTCCATCGGGATCGTGGCCGCCCAGAGCGGCACGGCCGAAGAGGCGCTGCGGGACGCCGACGCCGCCCTCTACCGGGCCAAGGAGCGGGGTCACAACCGCTGCGAGTACTTCACCGGCGAGATCCGCACCGAGGCCGTCCACCGGCTGGGGACGGAGTGGATGCTCCGCCACGCCCTCGAGGACGGCGGCGTCGCCGTCCACTACCAGCCGATCGTCGACCTCACCTCGGCCACCGCCGTGGGCGGGGAGGCCCTCCTGCGGATCCGAACCGTCAACGGGGACGTGCTCCTGCCCGACGAGTTCCTGACCGTGGCCGAGGACACCGGCCTCATCGGGCCCCTCGGCGAGGTCCTCCTGGCCGAGGCCTGCCGCCAGTTCGAGCACTGGCGGGTCGACCACCCCGAGCTGGCCCGGCTGTCGGTCAACGTCGACCTCCGCCAGCTGACCGACCCGGCGGCGCTGGCCGGCCTGGAGCAGGCGGTGGCCACGTCCGGCCTCGAGCCCCGCCACGTCTGCGTGGAGCTGCCCGAGAGCTCCCTGGTGGAGAGCGGGCCGGCCACCCGGGCGGCCCTCGACCGGCTGACCGGCGACGGGTTCGGCCTCGGCATCGACGACTTCGGGACGGGGTCGGCCCTGCTGGCCGCCGCCCGCAGCGTCCCGGCCGACACCATCAAGATCGACCGCAGGGTCGTGGCCGGCCTCACCACCTCGGCGGCCGACCGGGCCGTGGTGGCCGCCACCGTCGAACTGGCCCGGGCGCTCGGCCTGTCCGCCGTGGCCGAGGGCATCGAGACGGTCGAGGAGCTCGAGGCGCTCCGGCTCCTCGGCTGCACCCTGGGCCAGGGCTACCTGTTCTCCCGCCCGGTCGCCGCCGGCGAGTTCGCCGCCCTCCTGGGCCGCTCTCTGCTCCCGATCGCCGCCTGAGCCCACCGCCGGCCGTATCCTGAACGGCTGGCATGGCGGAGTATCTGATCGTCCTGGCGGTGGCGGCCTTCGTCACCTGGCTCCTCACGCCCACGGTGCGGCGCGTGGCCATCCGGCTCGGGGCGGTGGTCTCGCCCGATCACCGGCGGGTCCACGAGCGCCCGACGCCCACCCTGGGCGGCGCCGCCATGTACGGCGGGTTCCTGGCCGCCATGGCCGTGGCCTCCGTCCTCCCCAAGTTCCGCCCCGTCTTCCGGGGCACCTCCGAGCCGCTGGGGCTGCTGATCGGGGCCACCGTCATGTTCGCCGTCGGCGCCCTCGACGACCTGCGGGACGTGTCGCCCCCGGCCAAGCTGGCCGGCCAGGTCTTCTCCGGCAGCCTCCTGTCGCTCCTCGGGGTCACGCTGCTGTTCTTCCGGGTCCCCTTCGCCGGCTTCGTCGTCCTCTCGCCCGACCTGTCCCCGCTGCTGACGGTGATCTGGGTGGCGCTCATGGCCAACGCCGTCAATCTCATCGACGGGCTCGACGGCCTGGCCGCCGGCGTGGTCGGCATCGCCGGCGTGGCCTTCTTCCTCTATTCCTTACGGTTGTCGGACTCCGGGCTCCTGGCCGGGTCGAACCTGGCGCCGCTGGTGGCCATCATCGCCGTCGGCGTCTGCGTGGGGTTCCTGCCCCACAACGCCCACCCGGCCCGCATCTTCATGGGCGACGCCGGCGCCCTGTTCCTGGGCCTGCTCCTGGCCGCCACCACCATCGTGGTGGGGGGCCGCACCGCCGATCAGTTCAGCGGCCAGACGTTCTTCTTCTTCGCCCCCCTCGTCATCCCGTTCGTGATCCTCGGGGTGCCGATGCTCGACATCGCCCTGGCCATCGTCCGCCGGGCGGCCCGGCGCACGTCGATCGCCATGCCCGACAAGGAGCATCTCCACCACCGCCTCATGCGCCTCGGCCACGGCCAGCGCCGGGCGGTGTGGATCCTGTGGGGCTGGACGGCGGTGCTGGCCGGCTTCGTCCTGGCCCCGACCTACACCAACGAGGGCAACGCCCTCGTCCCGTTCGGGATCGCCGGGCTGGCCCTCGTGCTCTACGCCATCTTCCACCCGACGGCCCGCCAGGCCCGCCGGGCGGCGCTGGAGGGGGCGCCGGAACCCGCCGAAGCGGTTCCCGCCGAGCCCGATGTGGTGATGCTGGACCAGGACTTCGTCGTCTTCCTCGACGCCGACGACGACTACGAAGAACCCCAGCCGCCCCGGGCCCAGCACGCCTGAGAGGTTTCATCCGGGCTTCATTTGAATGTCACGGGCGACCCGCTGCTAGAGTGTGTGAACCGATTCACAAGCAGTTTCGGCCCTGCTCCGACACACTAGGGTTCGCCGGATGCCTTCCCCCCTGCTGGTTCGCCAGCCCCTCAATTTTGAACGGGAGCCTGCCACGTTCCCTGGAGGAGACGACGACCGGAACCGCGTCGAGCGGCAGTACCTCCGGTTCGCCGGGGTCGGGATGCAGTACGCCCTCACGATCCTGATCCTGACGCTGGCCGGCATCTGGATCGACGACAAGCTCGGCACCGCCCCGCTGTTCCTCATCGTGTGCCTGCTGCTGGCCTTCGTCGGCGCCACCTGGAGCCTGGTGCACACCGTGCTCGGCCCGTCCCCGAAGAAGGGGCCGAAGCCGTGAGCCGCACCACCAGCCAGGGGCTGCTGATGGTCGGGGGCTTCGTGGCCCTCCTGCTGATCGCCGCCGGTGCCTTCGTCAACTTCGATCCCGACGGCGTGCGGGGCATGGCCGTCGGCGCCGGCCTCGGCCTCGTCAACCTGGCCCTCGGCTACGTCGTCACCCGGCGGTCGCTGCAGCACGGCATGAAGTCGGCCATGGCCACCCTGGCCGGCGGGTTCCTCGCCCGCCTCTTCGCCGTGGTCTTCCTCATGCTGGTCTTCCGGCGGACGGGCTCGGTCGACCCGGCCGCCTTCGCCCTCACCTTCCTCGTCTTCTTCTTCCTCTACCTCGGCGTCGAGCTGCTTCTCGTGGAGCGGTCCCTGTCCGGCGCCCGGAGGACTGCATGACACCGTTCCTGGCCGCCGAGGACATCGTCGGGCACCTGCTCGACTACACGCACACGAGCGGCTTCACCGCCCACCAGTGGCTCCTCATCGGCATCTCGATCTTCACCATCGTGCTGTTCACCACGATGAACCTGCGCACGACGGAGGTGCCCCCGAAGAAGGGCATCTTCGGCCTGCTGGAGTTCGGCATGGTGTGGCTGCGCGACGAGGTCGTCTACCCCTGGCTGGGGCACGAGCGGGGCCGGAAGTACCTCGGGTTCTTCTGGACGATGTTCTTCTTCATCCTCTTCGCCAACCTGTTCGGCCTGCTGCCCTTCCCGTTCAACCCCTGGGAGCGGACGGCCACCGGCAACCTGGCCGTGACCGGGGCGCTGGCCATCGTCACCTTCGTGGTGACCCAGGTGTCGGGGATGCGCCAGCACGGCTACATCAAGTACTGGGTCCATCTGGTGCCGCCCGGTACGCCGATCTTCCTGTGGCCGCTGCTGTTCGTCATCGAGTTCATCGGGCTCTTCACCAAGCCCTTCGCTCTCACCGTCCGTCTCTTCGCCAACATGACCGGCGGCCACGCCATCCTGCTGGTGCTGTTCGGCTTCCTCTACTTCGTCCCCCACGCCAACAGCGGCGTGATCGGGGTCCCGTCGACCATCGCCTCCTTCGGCTTCATCCTCTTCATCATGTTGTTCGAGACCCTGATCGCCCTGATTCAGGCCTACATCTTCACTGTCCTCTCGGCCATCTTCGTGAGCCTGGCCGTGGCCGAGGAACACTAGAAAGGAAACAGACAACCCATGCATGCACTCCTCGTTCCCCTCGTCCTGGCCCAAGCCGCCACGCAGTCGCAACAGTTCTGGGGCTGGGGCCTCATGGGCGCGGGCCTCGGGGCCGGCATCGCCGCCATCGGGGCCGGCATGGGCATCGGCCGGATCGCCTCCAGCGCCACCGAGTCGATCGCCCGCCAGCCCGAAGCGGCCAACGACATCCGCGGTGTGACCATCATCACCGCCGCCTTCATCGAAGGTGTGTGTCTGTTCGCCGTCGTGGTCTGCCTGCTCGTTCAGGGCACCGCCAAGGGCCCGGCGTAAACCATGCACTGGGCACTGCTGGTCGCCGCTGAAGCTTCCGGCGAGAGCAAGGGCAGCTTCACCGACCTCAAGATCTCCACGGCCATCTGGGCCTGGATCGCCTTCCTCACCACGCTCGCCATCCTGTCCAAGGTGGCGTGGCCGGGGCTGGCGGCCAAGATGGAGGCCCGGGAGCTCCGGATCGCCGAAGGCCTGAAGAAGGCCGAGGAGGCCGAGCAGCGGGCCGAGGAGATCGCCGGGCGGCAGGAGCAGCTCCTGGCCGAGGCGCGCCAGGAGGCCCAGAAGCTCATCGCCGACGCCCGGGCGGCGGCCGACAACGTGAGGGCCGACCTCCTGCGCCAGGCGCAGGAGGAGATCGGCGCCGAGCGGGAGCGGGCCAAGAACGAGATCGGCCTCGAGCGGGCCCGGGCCATCGACGAAATCAAGCAGGTGGCCGTCGATCTCACTCTCGAGGCGTCGGCCCGCCTGCTGCGCCGGGAGTTGCGGGACGAGGACCACCAGCGGCTGGCCCGTGAGGTGGTCGAGGAGGTGGCGAGCCGGCTGTGAGCGTCGTCTCCGAAGCCGCCGCCAGGGTGTACGCCAAGGCCCTCTTCGAGCTCGGGCTCGGAGAGGGCGCCTTGGCCGCCATCGACGAAGACCTCCACGCGGTCCAGGACGCCCTCAACGGTCTCGAGGGCGACCTCCAGGCGTTCTTCAACCTGCCCCAGCTCCGCCGGGACGACAAGCGGCGGATCATCAACATGGCCTTCGCCGGCAAGGTCGGCCGGCCAGTGCTGGGCCTGCTCAACGTGCTGGTCGAGAAGCGCCGCGAGGCCCTCTTCGACGAGATCGTCCTGCAGTTCGACGATCTCCTCGACCGCCACGAGGGCCGTCTCAAGGTCCAGGTGACCTCGGCCCGCAAGCTCGACGAGAGCGTGGCCGCCGCGCTGCGGACGGCCATCGAACGCCGGACCAACCAGTCCGTCGTCCTCCAGCAACGGGTCGACCCCGACGTCATCGGAGGCCTGCGGGTCAACGTCGGCGACCGGGTCATCGACGGCACGATCCGCCGCAGCCTCCAGGAGATGCGGCGCACCCTGGCCGCCACCAAGCTCTAGCGAAGCAACTCGAAGAAGAGGAACGGGACGCAATGCCGCAGATCAGAACCGACGAGATCAGCTCCATCATCCGCCAGCAGATCGAGTCGTTCGACGTCGAGCTCCACGTCGACGAGGTCGGCACCGTGCTCGAAGTCGGTGACGGCATCGCCCGGGTGCACGGCCTCGAGAAGGTCATGGCCAACGAGATGGTCGAGTTCGAGAACGGGGCGTTCGGCCTGGCGCTGAACCTCGAGGAGGACTCGGTCGGCGTCGTGATCATGGGCGACTACCTCGAGATCCGCGAGGGCCAGACGGTCAAGCGGACGGGCCGGGTGCTCTCGGTGCCGGCCGGCGACGGCCTCATCGGCCGGGTGGTCAACCCCCTGGCCCAGCCGATCGACGGCAAGGGCCCGGTCGACGCCCCCCACCTGATGCCCATCGAGGGCCGGGCGCCGGGCATCGCCGAACGGCAGCCGGTCAAGGAACCGATGATGACCGGCATCAAGGCCGTCGACGGCATGATCCCCATCGGCCGCGGCCAGCGGGAGCTGATCATCGGCGACCGCGAGACGGGCAAGTCCTCGGTCGCCCTCGACGCCATCATCAACCAGAAGGGCACCGGCGTCATCTGCGTCTACGTGGCCATCGGCCTGAAGGCCTCCACCGTGGCCGGCATCGTCGAAACGCTGCGGGCCAACGGCGCCATGGACTACACGATCATCGTCAGCGCCACCGCCAACGACCCGGCGCCGATGCAGTACATCGCCCCCTACGCCGGCTGCGCCATGGCCGAGTACTTCATGTACGAGCAGAACAAGCACACGCTGGTGGTCTACGACGACCTGTCGAAGCAGGCCGCCGCCTACCGCCAGCTGTCGCTGCTGCTGCGCCGGCCGCCGGGCCGCGAGGCCTACCCGGGCGACATCTTCTACGCCCACAGCCGGTTGCTGGAGCGGGCGGCCAAGCTGTCCGACGAGCGGGGCGGCGGCTCGCTCACCGCCCTGCCGATCATCGAGACGCAGGCCGGTGACGTGTCGGCCTACATCCCGACCAACGTGATCTCGATCACCGACGGCCAGATCTACCTCGAGCCCGACCTCTTCTACGCCGGTGTGCGCCCGGCCATCAACGTGGGGATCTCGGTCTCCCGGGTGGGGGGCAACGCCCAGACGAAGGCCATGAAGAAGGTGGCCGGCAAGCTGCGGCTCGACCTCGCCCAGTACCGGGAGCTCGAAGCCTTCGCCCAGTTCGCCTCCGACCTCGACGCCGGCACCCGGGCCCAGCTGGCCCGGGGGGAGCGGACGGTCGAGGTGCTGAAGCAGGCCACGGCCGCCACCTGGCCGATGGAGGAGCAGGTGGCCACCATCTTCGCCGTGTCCAACGGCCTGATGGACGACGTGGCCGTGGAGGAGATCAAGCGCTTCGAGTCGGAGATGGTCGACCACCTGCGGGCGTCGAACAGCCCGGCGCTGCAGAAGGTCAAGGAGTCCGGCGCCCTCGACGACGACACCGCCGCCGCCCTGCGGTCGGAGATCGAGTCGTTCAAGGCCAACCAGTGGAAGCCCGCCGAGGTCTCGGCGGCCTAACGCCATGCCCGAACAGCCGAAGGTCATCCGGAAGCGGATCAAGAGCGTCAGCTCGACGAAGAAGATCACGCGCACCATGGAGATGGTGGCGACGGCCAAGCTGAAGTCGGCCCAGTCGCGGGTCCAGTCGTCGGGTCCCTACATGGAGAACCTCCGCCAGCTCATGGGCGAGATCGGCGCCAGCGGCGTCGACGTGTCGAAGTGGCCGCTGTTCGAGGTGCGGCCGGGGAAGCGGACGCTGCTGTTCGTCATCACCGCCAACCGGGGCCTGTGCGGCGCCTTCAACAGCAACCTCGTCCGGCTGGGCCGCGACACGCTGCGGGCCAAGGTGGCCGACGGGCACGAGGTGCGCCTGTTCGTGGCCGGCAAGAAGGGCAACAGCGCCCTGCGGTTCCAGGGCTTCACGCCGGA
>Ga0070741_10004770_pt1 | contig 31288 bp, 33 predicted proteins | sample Coa_R1_4_FD_66440 | JGI IMG/M metagenome (GOLD analysis project Ga0070741, IMG submission 66440) | Surface soil microbial communities from Centralia Pennsylvania, which are recovering from an underground coalmine fire - Coalmine... | ecosystem: Environmental > Terrestrial > Soil > Unclassified ... | reverse complement strand
GCGCCGACGGCGACGACCTCGTCCGGGTTGACGCCCTTGTGCGGCTCCTTGCCGATCAGCTCCTTGACCTTCTCCTGGACGGCCGGCATGCGGGTCATGCCGCCGACGAGGACGACGTGGTCGATGTCCGACGCGCTGAGGCCCGCGTCCTCGAGCACGCGCTTCGTCGGGCCGACCGTACGGTCGAGCAGCTCGCTCGAGAGCTCGTTCAGCTTCGCCCGGGTCAGCTGCAGGTCGAGGTGCTTGGGGCCTTCCTGCGTCGCGGTGATGAAGGGCAGGTTGATCTGCGTGGTCATCGTGGACGAGAGCTCGATCTTCGCCTTCTCCGCGGCCTCGTACAGGCGCTGGAGCGCCATCCGGTCCTGGGAGAGGTCGATCCCCTGGTCCTTCTTGAACTCCGCGACCATCCAGTCGACGACCGCCTTGTCGAAGTTGTCGCCGCCGAGGTGGTTGTCGCCCGAGGTCGCCTTGACCTCGAAGACGCCGTCGCCGAGCTCGAGGATCGAGACGTCGAACGTCCCCCCGCCGAGGTCGAAGACGAGGATCGTCTGGTCGGACTCCTTGTCGAGCCCGTACGCGAGCGATGCCGCGGTCGGCTCGTTGATGATCCGCAGCACGTTGAGGCCGGCGATCTTGCCGGCGTCCTTGGTCGCCTCGCGCTGCGCGTTGTTGAAGTACGCGGGAACCGTGATCACCGCGTCGGTGACCTGCTCCCCGAGGTACGCCTCCGCGTCCGCGCGGAGCTTCTGCAGGATCATCGCGCTGATCTCCGGCGGCGCGTACTCCTTGTCCCCGGCCTCGACGCGCACGTCCTCGTTCGGGCCCTTCACGACCTCGTACGGGACGATCGTCATCTCCTCGTCGACCTCGTCGAACTTCCGGCCCATGAAGCGCTTGATCGAGAAGATCGTGTTCTGCGGGTTCGTCACCTGCTGGCGCTTCGCGGGCGCGCCGACGAGGCGCTGACCGTCCTTCGTGAACGCGACCACGGACGGGGTCGTGCGCCCGCCCTCCGCGTTCGGGATCACGGTGGGCTCGCCACCCTCGATCACGGCCATGCACGAGTTGGTCGTGCCGAGATCGATGCCTAGTACCTTTGCCATAGCCAAGAATCCTCCAGTGCTTGTGACTTGAGACAGGATAAAATCTAAGCCTGATCATGTCAAGTTAACCCTGCGATGATCGGGCGGTGGATCCACGGATCGAGGCGTACGCGCGCCTGCTCGTCGACTGCATCAGGGCCGAGCCCGGCTGGCAGGTGCTCGTCCGCTCGCAGCCCCTCGCCCGTCCGCTCGTCGAGGCGATCTCGCGCGAGCTCGGCCGCCGTGGAGCGCGGTCGCTCGTCCGCCTGCGGTTCGACCCGATCGGCAGCGCGTTCGTCCGCGAGGCGCCGCTCGAGCTGCTCGGCACGCTCTCGGACATCGAGCTGCACGAGATCGAGAACGCCGACTCGTACATGGCGATCCTGGCGCCGGAGAACAACCGTGAGGGAACGGACGTCGCGGCGGAGCGTCTCGGCCTCAGGCAGCAGGCGCTGCGCGACCCGCACGAGCCGTTTCTCCGCGACGAGAAGCCGTGGGTCGGCTGCTACTACCCGACCGAGGCCGTCGCCCAGGACGCCGGCATGGCGCTCTCCGCCTTCGAGGACTTCCTGTTCGGCGCGGTGCTCGTCGACTGGGAAGCGCTGCGGCGCGAGATGGAGCGCATCGCGGAGCGCTTCGACCGGGCCGCGAACGTCCGGATCGTCGGCGACGGCACCGACCTGACCTTCAGCCTCGACGGCCGCCAGGGGAAGGTGGACGCGATGGAGGCGAACATGCCCGGCGGAGAGGTCTTCTACTGCCCCGTCGAGGACTCGGCCGAGGGCGTGATCACGTACTCGGAGTATCCGGCGTGCTACCTCGGCCACGAGGTGAGCGGCGTGCGCCTGCGCTTCGAGGGCGGGCGGATCGTGGACGCCTCGGCGACGAGCGACGAGGAGTTCCTGCTCGGCACGCTGGACACCGACGACGGCGCCCGCCGGCTCGGCGAGTTCGGGATCGGCTGCAACCCCGGCATCACGCGCCACATGAAGAACACGCTGTTCGACGAGAAGATGGAGGGCACGGTGCACCTGGCGGTCGGCACCGGCTTCCCTCAGATCGGCGGGCAGAACAAGAGCGCGATCCACTGGGACATGGTCAAGGAGCTCCGCCACGGCGGCCGGATCGAGCTCGACGGCGAGGTCGTGCAGGAGAGCGGAACGTGGCGTTTGTAGACCCGCGAGTCGGCGAGTACGCGCAGCTGATCGTCGAACGCTGCCTGGGCGTCCAGCCGGGCTGGCAGGTGCTGATTCGCTCGCAGCCCGCGGCACGGTCGGCGCTCGACGAGATCATGCGGCTGATCGCGCGCAGGGGTGCGTACCCGCTCCTCCGCATGAGCTTCTCCCTCTGGCCGATCGACGAGGCCTGGGCGTCGGAGGCCCCGGCCGAGCTGGTCGGCGAGCTCGCGCCGATCGACCTGTACGCCTCCGACCACATGGACGCGCGGATCACGATGGAGGCGCCCGACAACACCCGCGGCGCCGCGCCGCTCTCCGCCGAGCGGCGTGCGCTCGCCCGGAAGGGGATCGCGCCGTTCTTCCGCCGGACGATGACGCACGAGATCCCCTGGGTCAGCTGCCAGTTCCCGACGAACGCCTACGCGCAGGAAGCCGGGATGACCCTCGCGGAGTACGAGGACTTCTTCTACCGCGCGGTGCTGCGGGACTGGGACGAGGACGCGAAGGCGATGAACCGCTACCTCGAGCGCTTCGACGCGGCGAAGGAGGTCCGGATCGTCGGGGCCGAGACCGACCTCACGATCTCGCTGCGCGGGCGGCGCGGCGCGGTCGACTCAGGCCACACGAACATGCCCGGCGGGGAGTTCTTCTTCGCGCCGGTCGAGGACTCGGCCGAAGGAACGATCCTGTTCGACGTGCCCACCGACATGGAGGGCGCCCCGGTCGAAGGGATCCGGCTCACCTTCCGCGCCGGTCGCGTGGTCGAAGCGAGCGCGGAGCACGGCAACGACGTCCTGCTCGCCGCGCTGGACATGGACGAGGGGTCACGCGCGCTGGGCGAGCTCGGGATCGGCTGCAACACGGGGATCACGCAGCCGATGCGGAACATCCTCTTCGACGAGAAGATGGCGGGCACCGTTCATCTCGCCCTCGGCCGGAGCTACACGCACATCGGCGGCAAGAACGTCAGCGCCCTGCACTGGGACCTGATCAAGGACCTGCGCGCCGGCGGCAGGCTCGAGCTCGACGGCGACCTCGTCCAGGAGAACGGCACCTGGCTGATCTAGCGTCGGGGGAGCCGATGGCTCCGCCACGCCCGGCTGCCTGCGCCGCGTCGGTCACACGCCCGCGGGACGTCTCCCGCGGGGCAGCGTCGTCGGCGGCGTCGGCGGGCGCGACCCGCCGGTGCGCCCCGGCCCTCGGCCCCGGCTCCGGCGAGCGCTATCGGCCCGGGTGGCGGGTCGCGCTCGCAACCTCCGCCGAGATCCCCGCCGGCGACGAGGACTTCCCCGCGCTGATCGACGCGCTCCGCGCGCACGGAGTCGAGGCCGAGCCCGCCGTCTGGGACGGCGCCGTCGACTGGCAGGCATTCGATCTCGTGGTGCTGCGCTCGACGTGGGACTACGCCGAACGCCGCGAGGCGTTCCTGGACTGGGCCCGGTCGCTCCCGCGGGTGCTCAACCCGGTACCGGTCCTCGAGTGGAACACCGACAAGCGGCTCTACCTGGCCGACCTCGAGGCCGCGGGCGTGCCGACGATCCCTACCGCCTTCGTCGCGCCCGGCGAGCGCCTCGCACCGCCTCCGGGGCCGTTCGTGGTCAAGCCCGCCGTGTCCGCGGGCGGCCGCAGCTCGGCGCGGTTCGGCCCGGGCGAGCGAGACGCCGCGGCCACCCTCCTCGCCCGTATCCACGCAGAGGGTCGAACGGCGATGGTCCAGCCGGATCTCGGCGACGTCGAGGAGACGGCCCTCGTGTACGTCGACGGCGTCTACTCGCACGCGCTCCGCCGGCGGGTCCCGCTGCCCGCCGCGAACGAGCGCGACGTCTTCTACCTCGACGAGCAGCTCGCTCCGGGCGAGGCGACCGACGCCCAGCGCGTCGTGGCGGAGAGGGCCCTGGCCTGCGCGCCCGGGCCGCTCCTGTACGCGAGGGTCGACCTCGCGGGCGACGCGGTGCTCGAGCTGGAGGTGACCGAGCCCTCCCTGTACCTCGGCTTCGGAGACGGCGTGGTGTGCCGCTTCGCCGCAGCGATCTCCGCCGCGGTTGCAGGCAGGAAACCGTGGGATACCCTGACTTCGTGACGGTTCGCGACACGCTCGGACGGCCGCTGCGCGACCTGCGGATCTCGGTCACCGACCGCTGCAACTTCCGCTGCGTCTACTGCATGCCGAAGGAGGTCTTCGGGCGCGACTACCGGTTCCTGGAGCGGCGCGAGCTGCTGACCTTCGAGGAGATCGAACGCCTCGCACGCGCGTTCGTCGACCTCGGCGTCGAGAAGATCCGCGTGACGGGGGGCGAGCCCCTCGTCCGGCGGGACCTCGAGCGCCTGATCGAGCGGCTGGCCGCGATCGACGGCCTCGACCTGACGCTGACGACGAACGGGTCGCTGCTGCCGGCGAAGGCCCGGTCGCTGAAGGACGCGGGCCTGCGCCGCGTGACGGTCAGCCTCGACTCGCTGGAAGACGAGGTCTTCGCGGCGATGAACGACGTCGACTTCCCGGTGCGGCGCGTGCTCGAGGGAATCGACGCAGCCGCGGCCGCGGGGCTGCCGGTGAAGGTGAACATGGTCGTCAAGCGCGGTGTCAACGAGGACAGCATCCTGCCGATGGCGCGCTACTTCCGCGATCGAGGCCACGTCCTGCGGTTCATCGAGTACATGGACGTCGGCCACTCGAACGGCTGGCGTCTGGACGACGTCGTCACCGCCGCGGAGATCGTCGAGACGGTCGAACGCGAGCTCCCCCTCGAGCCGATGCAGCCGAACTACCGCGGAGAGGTCGCGAGGAGGTGGCGCTATCGCGACGGCGGCAGCGAGATCGGCGTGATCGCCTCGGTCACCCAGCCGTTCTGCGGCGACTGCACGCGCACTCGCCTCTCGGCCGACGGACGGCTCTACACGTGCCTGTTCGGCGTGCGCGGCCGTGACCTGCGCGCGCTCGTCCGCGGCGGCGCCACCGACGACGAGCTGCGCGACGCGATCGGCCTGATCTGGGCGCGGCGGGCAGACCGCTATTCGGAGATCCGCTCCGCGAACACGGCCGAGCTCCCCAAGGTCGAGATGAGCTACATCGGCGGCTAGGGCTCGCGGCCTCGCCGCTCGCCCGCTTCACGGCGGAACAGCCCGTTTCCGCCTGAGCCCGACTCCCCGATCCGTTGCGCGCCTCCTGAAACCGATCGCGAGCGGCGCCTGCACCCGCCGGGCGCCGCGGCGAGATCGGCCGGTGGGATCATTCCGGCGGGCGTGGGCGTTAGAATGGTCGTGACCTCTCGGGGTACGTTCGTATGAGCGCAATCGTCACAGCAGGCCGCAGGCACCTGCCGAGGGGATGGCTCGATCTCGGGCGTCAGCTTGCGATCTGGTTCGGCTTCCTCGGCCTCTACCAGCTCGCCCGGGGCGTGGCCGATCGGAATCCGACACGTGCCTTCGAGAACGGCCTCGGCGTGATCAACATCGAGGAGCGCGTGGGCGACCTGTTCGAGGTCACGCTCGCAAACCTCATCTCGGGGTCCCACTTCCTCACGCTGCTCGTGTCGTGGACGTACTGGAACTCGGAGTTCACCGTGGTCGGCCTCGCGCTCCTGTTCGTCTACCTCCGACGCCACGAGCACTTCCACCGCTTCCGCAACTGGATCCTGCTGGCGAACCTGATCGGCCTCGTCGGGTACGTGGTCGTCCCCACCGCGCCGCCGCGGATGTTCCCGACCTTCGGGTTCCCGGACACGCTTGCCGAGTTCGGCGGGCTCAACCACGGCAGCGGCCTGGTCGAGCTGGCGGCGAACCCGTATGCGGCGATGCCGAGCCTGCATGCCGCGGACGCTCTGATCGTCGGGATCTCGCTCGCGATCGTGTGCCGGCACTGGTGGTCGAAGGCGATCTGGGCCCTCTGGCCCGCGTGGGTGTGGTTCGCCGTGATGGCGACCGGCAACCACTTCTGGCTCGACATCCTCGCCGGGATCGCCGTGACCGGCCTCGCGGCGATCGCCCTCCAGTATCGCCGGATCTGGCGCCTCGCCGTCCGAGCCGCCCACTGACGCACCCCCACCCTCGGGTGGGGAAACCGCCCCGCCGCCCTCTGAGACCGACGATACCGTCGAACCCGAGAGCGGACCGTGACGCCACTGGGGCAATTCCGTGCCGGTTCGCGGGAGGCGGGTGCTAGGTTGGCGCCCGTGAGCAAGACGGCGTCGCTGGAGCGCGTCCAGCAGACCTACACGGGCGGCGTCCGTCGGATCGCGACCCGCTCGATTGCGAGCCTCGCTCGGACGCGGATCACGCCGACGATGCTGACGGCGGCGGGTGTGTCGCTCTGCGTCGCCGCCTCGGTGCTCGTCTACTTCGAGTACCGAAACGAGTGGCTCTTCTTCTGGGCCGGCGCGATCGTCTTCGTCGTCGGCTCCGTGCTCGACATCCTCGACGGCGCGCTCGCACGTGCAGGCGGGAAGTCGAGCGCCTTCGGCGCCTTCATCGACTCGACGACGGATCGCGTCGGCGAAGCGTTCGTGCTCGGAGCGATCGCCCTCGCGCTCGCACGCGACGGAAACGAGACCGCTCTGGCCTTCACCTTCGCCTCCCTCGCCGGGTCGTTCCTCGTCAGCTACACACGCTCCAAGGCGGAGGTGCTCGGGCTGCGCGGCGACGTCGGGATCGGCTCGCGGGCCGAACGCGTGGTCGTCATCACGGGCGGGCTCGTCTTCGCGCCCTGGGGCGGCCTGCAGTGGGCGATCTACGTGCTCGCGGCCACGGCCTGGGTCACGGTGGTCCAGCGCGTCGTCCATGTGCGTCGCGAGCTCCGCCGCCAGCAGGCCTAGCGGCCGGCGACCAACCCGTCGGGTATGCTGCTAGCACAGTCGTGCTAGCACCTCGCCGAAAAGCCGTCTTCGTTCGCATGCCGGCGACGCTGAAGCGCCGCATCGCCGCCGAAGGCAAGCAGGTCGGGCAGAGCTTCAACGACGTCGCCGTCGGGCAGCTCGCGGCGAGCTTCGCCGTCCCGTTCGAGCCCAGCGGCCGGCCGGGGGGCGCCACGCGCGAGGGCGGGTCGGTCCTCCTGCGGATGCCGTCCGACCTGCAGGAACGGCTCGCCAGGCGGGCTGCCGAGCGGAAGCAGACCGTGAACGAGCTCATCGTCGGGACGCTCTCGGAGCGACTCGGCCTGAAAGGAGAACGATCGATGACCTCCACCAACGGCAGGAGCAACGGCCGTGCCGGATCCGACGACAAGGTTCGCGTCGCCATCGTCGGCGTCGGCAATTGCGCGAACTCGCTGCTGCAGGGCGTCCAGTACTACAAGGACGCCAGTCCCGACGACTTCGTGCCCGGCTTGATGCACGTCGACCTCGGGGGCTATCACATTCGCGATATCGAGTTCGTCGCGGCATTCGACGTCGTCAAGGGGAAGGTCGGCGTCGACCTGGCCGAGGCGATGTGGGCGCATCCGAACGACACGATCAAGTTCGCGGACGTCCCGAAGACGGGCGTCACCGTCTCGCGCGGCATGACGCACGACGGGATCGGCAAGTACCTCTCGGACGTGGTCGAGAAGGAGTCCGGCGAGACCGACGACGTCGTCGGCATCCTCAGGGAGACGAAGACCGACGTCGTCGTCAACTACCTGCCGGTCGGCTCCGAGGAAGCGACGAAGTGGTACACGGAGCAGATCCTGAACGCGGGCTGCGCGATGGTGAACTGCATGCCCGTGTTCATCGCCCGCGAGGCGTACTGGCAGCGCCGGTTCGAGGAGGCCGGCGTGCCGATCATCGGCGACGACATCAAGTCGCAGGTGGGAGCGACGATCTCGCACCGTGTCCTCACCAGCCTCTTCCGGGACCGCGGCGTGCGCCTCGACCGGACGATGCAGCTCAACGTCGGCGGCAACTCCGACTTCCTGAACATGCTCGAGCGCGACCGGCTCGAGTCGAAGAAGGTGTCGAAGACGAACGCGGTCACCTCGATGCTCGACTACGACCTCGGCGCGCAGAACGTCCACGTCGGGCCGTCCGACTACGTGCCCTGGCTCACCGACCGCAAGTGGGCGTACATCCGCATGGAGGGCAGGGCGTTCGGCGACGTTCCGCTCAACGTGGAGCTGAAGCTCGAGGTGTGGGACTCGCCGAACTCCGCCGGCATCGTGATCGACGCCGTGCGCCTGGCCAAGCTGGCCCTGAACAACGGCGTCGCCGGAGCGCTCGAGGCTCCCAGCTCGTACCTGATGAAGTCGCCGCCGAAGCAGATCCGCGACGACGACGCCCGCGACGCAACCGAGCGGTTCATCAGGCAGCACGCGCGCAAGGCGTCGAGAGCGGCCGCGAAGGCGTAGTCCTCAGCGCAGCCCGTGAGGGACAGACCCCGAGCCGGGGTCTGTCCCTACGATTGCGCCATGCGTATCTGTCTCGTCACGCCCTTCGCGTGGTCGTTGCCGCACGAGGTGAACGACCACGTGTCGGGCGTCGCGGCCGAGCTCCGGCACCTCGGGCATGCCGTCACCGTGCTTGCGCCCTCGAGTCGCGCGGCCGACCTCCGCGCCGGCCGCCGGGCGCTGCGCGAGGGCGCCGACGCGGAGGTGATCGCCGTCGGCCCGGCAGTGCCGGTGTCCCGGCGAAGCACGCTGGGCGTTCCGGTCGGGTCGCGAGCCAGCCTGACGATCGCGGTGGCCCGCGGCGGCTTCGACGTCGTGCACGGGTTCGAGCCCGGACTGCCGAGCCTGTCCTACCTTGCCCTGCGGAACGCGCGCACGATCGCCGTCGCCTCGTTCTTCTCTCCCGATCGTCTCGGCTACCCGCCGGGAAGGGCGCAACGGGAGCGGCTGCTCGGCCGCGTCGACGCGCTCGTCGCCGCATCGCCGGAGACGGCGACCGCGGCCGCGGCCCGGTTCCCGGGCGACTACCGGATCGTCTCGCCCGGCGTCGACACCGACCTGTTCAGGCCGGGGCGCAAGCGACCCTCGATCGTCGTCGAGTGGCGCGGGCTCGAGCGCCAGGTCGCGCGGTCGGTGATCCGGATCCTCGACGAGCTCCCCGGGTGGGAGCTGACGCTTGTCCGGACGAGACCGTTCTCGGGCAGGCCGTACGTTCCCCGCCGGCTCGCGAGCCGGGTCCGGTCGCGACTGGCGCGGGCGGCGGCCGACCGGGCACCCCTCCTCGCAGAGGCCTCGATCTTCGTGCCCGCGATCGACGGAAGCCAGCGGCTGCGGCTCGAGGCCGAGGCTGCCGGCGCCGCGATCGCGGCGCCGCCCGGCGTCGCAGACCAACCCGAGCTCGCCGCCGCGGCCGCCGCCCGGCTCGCCGAGGACGTCGGGCTCCGTGACCGCATCGCGGCGGAGGCGCGGCGGGACGCGGAGTCGAACAGCTTCGCCGCCGTCGCGAGGGAGCTCGACCGCCTGTACCGAGGCCTGACGCACCGGCGTCGGAGGGCCCGCCGTGACGGCGACCCGCTCGCGGGGCGGCCGTGGATCGTCTGCGACCTCCACATGCACACCTCGTGGTCGCACGACTGCTCGATCCCGGTTCGGGATCTCCTCGACCACGCCGTGGCGGTCGGCCTGGGCGCGATCGCGATCACCGACCACAACCGCTTCGGCGGCGCCGAGGAGGCTGCGGAGCTCGCGCGCAGCCGGGGCCTGACGGTGATCCCGGGCGAGGAGGTCAAGACCGCAGGCCAGGGCGAGGTGATCGGGCTCTTCCTGCGGGCCGAGATCCCGCGCGGGCTGTCGTTCGCCGACACGGTCGCGGCGATCAAGGCCCAGGACGGTCTCGTCTACCTCCCCCACCCCTTCGACCGGCTGCACGCGATTCCGGACCCGTCCACGCTGCACCGGCATCTCGGCGAGATCGACGTGTTCGAGGTCTACAACGCCCGGCTGCTCCGCGAGGCGTTCAACGACGAAGCGCTCCGCTTCGCGCGCAAGTACGGGCTGACGATGGGTGCGGGCTCGGACGCGCACGTCCTCCAGGGCGTCGGCACCGGCGCCGTCCGGATGCGCGCCTTCACCGGCCCCGAGGAGTTCCTCGTCAGCCTCAGCGGGGCCGAGATCCTGCGCCGGCCGAAGTCGCTCGTCTACCTGCAGTCGCTGAAGTGGGTCGCCCAGGCCAAGGAAAGGGTCCGCTAGAGGAGAAAACCGACCGTGCCCCCTGTGACCGCCGTGCCGACTGACGAGATCCACGAGAAGTACCTGCGAAAGGCGATCTCCGAGATCAACGAGCTCGGGGACGAGGTCGCGCGCGCCGCCGGCGGAGCGACCGTGCCCGTGCTCGGTTCCGGGCACCCGCTCGCCGACATCTTCCTGCTCAAGCACAGTCCGCAGGCCTCCGAGATCCAGGAGGGCGTCGCCTTCTACGGCCGGTCCGGGCAGGCGATCCTGAAGTCGCTCCAGCGGCTGGGCGTCGACCCGATGGCCGTCTACGGGACGAACTGCGTCAAGCTCGCCGAAGGCGCGCCCGACGACGAGGCGCGCGGCTGGCTGACGCGGGAGCTCCACATCGTCCAGCCGAAGCTGATCGTGGCGATGGGCGACGACGCTCTCGCCTTCCTCAACGACCTCGAGTTCCCACTCGCGCGACAGGTCGAGCGGGAGCCCGGCCGGCTCCAGGAGTTCACGCCGACGATCCAGGCGCTGGTCGTGCCCGACGTCGACGCGTCGCTCGACGAGCAGCCCGCGAAGACCGCGTTCTGGAGCGCCTTCAAGGTGGTCGGCTCCTGGTGGGCCGAGCTGCCGCCGTACTAGCGCGGAAGCGGGCGGTCGCGTTCGTCGCCGTCGCGGCGGGGCTCACTGCCTACTACTTCGCGGCCGACTCGATCCCGAGGCTCTCGACCTGGTGGGAGGTGACCCTCCTGGCCTGCGCGCTCTTTCCGGGCGTCTTTCTCCTCGACTGGCTCGTGCTGCCCCTGGCCACGGCGCGAGGCCTGCTTCCCACGGCGGCGGCGGTCGCCGTGCTCGCCGTCCTGGCCGAGGTCGCCGAGCTCGAGGTTCTCGCCAACTTCGCGAAGCTGGCCGCGGTCACGTTCTTCGCCTTCTGGTTCCTCAACCTGTTCGAGGAGCTGCTGCTGCTCGCGATCGTCGCCCTGATCATTCCGTTCATCGACGCCTACTCGGTGTTCCGGGGGCCCACCGGAAACATCGTCGAGCACCACTCGTCGGTCTTCGAGCGCCTCTCGTTCTTCTTCGCGCTCCCGCACGAGGCCGACGACCCTCGGCTCGGAATCCCCGACCTCCTCTTCTTCGCGCTGTTCCTCGCCGCCAGCGTCCGCTTCGGCCTCCGGGCCGGCTGGACGTGGGTCGGCATGGTCCTCGGCCTGGGCGCGACGATCGTGATCGCCGTCTGGGCGGACGCCTCCGGCCTCCCCGCGCTGCCGGCGCTGTCGGCCGGCTTCGTGATTCCGAACGCCGACCGGATCTGGAGGCAGCGACGCGGGAGGGACGGCCCGCGCGGGCCGTCCCTCCGCCACGCCTCTACGTTCCGCAGTTCTTCCGCGCCCAGGCGGCGAGATGCTGGGAGGCCGCAGTGAGCTTCTTCTGGTCGACCGACGTGGCGACCTGTTGCAGCTTCGCGATCGTCTTCGGATCGGGCGTCTCGCCCGGCTTCACCTTGCCGACGACATCTGCGAGCTTCGAGACGTAGTCGGCGATCAGCTGGAAGTCGCCCTGGATCTCGGAGGGCACCTTCTTGACGAATTGCTGCAGCAGCTCGGCTTCCTTCTTGAGGTCGCCGCTGTTCGCCGCACCCGTGAGGGCCTCGGACAGCTGCCGGTTCGACTCCAGGAGGTCACGGCACTTGCCGGAGAGCGAGCCGAGGCCGGCCGTGGTCACGGCGCCGGTCGTCGTCGCGGCCTCCGTCGTCGTGGCTGCTTCGGTCGTCGCGGCCTCTGTCGTGGCCGCCTGGGTCGTGGTCGCCTCGGTCGTGACCGCCTCCGTCGTGGCCGCGCTCTTGCTTCCTCCGCCGCCGCAGCCGGCGAGAGCGACGGCGAACGCGAGCACGACAACGCCGAGGAGGAGAGTCGACGTTCGTCGCATGAATGGGCTCCTTTGGGGGAATTGCCTGCGCCGGCGACGCTAGCACGCACGTCGGCCTGCGCCGATCACCCGACGGAGGGAGCCACCTCGGCGCCGATCAACCGCACCATGTCGAGGTCGGCGTGGTCGAGGTGCTGGAGAAAGACGCGCTCGACGCCCACCCGCTCGTACTCGCGGAGCCGTTCGACGACCTCCTCGACCGTGCCGCCGAGAGCGCGCTCGCTGCCGATCAGCTCGGCCGGGTCGCGCCCCGTGCGCCCGGCAACCCGGTCCGCACGCTCCTCGACCTGCTCCCGGGTCGCGCCGACGACGCAGCCGGTCATCAGCGAGAACGCGATCGGCGGGCGCCCGGCGCTGCGACAGGCCGCGTCGATCCGCGCCCGACGCTCGCGGCACTCGTCGACCGTGGCGAAGATCGTGTTGTACTCGTCCGCATAGCGCGCGGCGAGCGCAGAGCTGCGAGGCCCGGCCGAGCCGCCGATGATCAGCGGCGGGTGCGGCCGCTGCACCGGCGCCGGCGGCAGCTCCTCCCACTGCCGGGTGACATGCGCCAGCTGCTGCTCGAGGAGGCCCATGCGGACGAATAGCGCCGGGAAGTCGAAGCCGAACGCCTGGTGCTCCCGCTCGTTCCAGCCCGCGCCCAGGCCGAGCTCGACACGGCCGGCGGAGATGTGATCCACCGTCGCGACGACCTTCGCGATCTCGCCCGCCCGGCGGAACGTCACCGGCGAGACCAGCGTCCCGAGCCGGATCCGGTCGGTCAGCGCAGCGAGCGCGGAGAGCGTCGCCCAGGCGTCGAGTGACTCGCGCTCGCCGTCGGCCATGACGGAGAGGTAGTGGTCGGACCGAAACAGGCCCTCGAGGCCGCTCTCCTCGCACACACGAGCGAGGGCGACCCAGTCGTTCCAGGAGACACCCTCCTGGCCCTCGACCATCAGGTAGACGCGCACCGGTGCATCCTGCCTGTCGTGCGGGCCCGGCGGTCGGATCGGGCCGGGCCCCGTCCGCGAGCCGCCCCGCGGCGCGGGCTCAGTCGCGCGCCAGGAGCGCGACGCTCTCGACGTGCGGCGTGTGCGGGAACATGTCGACCGGGCGGACACGCAGGAGCCGGTACCCCCATTCGCCGGTCAGCTCCTTGACGTTCCCCGCGAGCGTCGTCGGGTTGCAGGAGACGTACACGAGCCGCGGCGCCTCCAACCGCGCCAGCCGCCGCAGGGCCTTCCCGGACAACCCGGCCCGCGGCGGATCGACGATCGCGACATCCGGCTTCCCTGCACGCGCCACCAGGTCCTCGAGCGACGCGCCGACCTCACCTGCGAAGAAGGCGGCGTTCGTGATCCCGTTCAGGCCCGCGTTCTCGATCGCGCAGGCGACCGACTCCTCGGACACCTCCACTCCCCAGACGGTCAGCGCGCGGGCCGCCGTCGACAGGCCGATCGTCCCGATCCCGCAGTAGAGGTCGTAGACCGTCTCGCTGCCCGTCAGCGCGGCGTACTCGATCGCCAGCTCGTACAGGCGCTCGGCCATGGCGGTGTTCGTCTGCAGGAACGCGTTCGGTCGTACGCGGAACCGCAGGCCGAGCAGCTCCTCCTCGATCGCCTCGTCGCCCCACAGGACGTTCGTCGGCAGGTTGGTCACCTCGGCCGGCGAGTCGTTGACCGCCCACTGGATCGACCGCACCTCGGGCAGCTGCCGAAGCGCCGAAACGAGCCGATCGGCGCCCTGGAGGTCGCCCGGCGCCGTGACCAGCAGGACGAGCGCCTGACCGGTGTTCCGGCCCTCGCGCACGACGAGGTGGCGCAGGTAACCGGTCTGCGCCTCCTGGTCGAAGGCGGGCAGGCCCTCGTCCTGCGCCCAGTCGCGCACGACGTCGCGGATCGCGTTCCCGAGGTCGGTCGTCAGCCAGCAGCGCTCGACCTCGAGCACCTCGTCCCAGCGTCCGGCCCGATGGAAGCCGAGGGCCGCGCCCCTGGCCGTGTCGGTGAACGAGTACTCGAGCTTGTTCCGGTAGTGGAGGGGCGACGCCGCAGGGACGATCGGCTCGAGCGGCGGCTCCGCGACCCCGCCGATCCGGACGAGCGCGTCCTGGACCTGCGCCTCCTTCGCAGCCGCCTGCGCTTCGTATCCCAGGTCCTGGAAGCGGCAGCCCCCGCAGGCCGGGAAGTGCTCGCACGGCGCGTCGACGCGCTGCGGGCTCGACTCGAGGATCTCGGTCGCCGTCGCCTCCGCGAATCCGCGCTTGACCTTCGTCACGCGCGCCCGAACCGTGTCGCCCGGGAGCCCGCGGCGGACGAAGACGACGAAGCCGTCGAGCCGCGCGACGCCGTTGCCGCCGTAGGCGAGCGAGTCGACGGTCAGCTCGAGCTCGTCGCCCCGGGTGACGGGCGCAGCCACGCCCGCCTAGGCGAGGGCGGTGACGAAGACGGTCCGGTCGCGCGGGCCGTCGAACTCGCAGAAGAAGATCCCTTGCCAGCGGCCGAGCGAGAGCTTGCCGCCGTCGACCGGAACCAGCACCTGCGGGCCGATCAGGGACCCCCGCACGTGCGAGGGAGCGTTCGGGCCGTCGGGATCCTCGACGTGCTGCCACGGCCAGCCGTCGTCGACGATCTTCTGCAGCGCCGCCTCGAGATCGCGCGCGACAGCCGGGTCGGCGCCCTCGTTAATCGTCACGCCCGCGGTCGTGTGCGGCACGTAGACGAGCGCCGCGGCGGCGCCGTTCGATCCCTCGAGCGCCTCCTGCACCTGCCGGGTGATGTCGACCAGCTGCGTCTTCCGCTCGGTCCGGAGGGGGATCTGGCGCACGCGGGTATCGTAGGCGACACGTGAGCTCCGCACCGACCCCACGTGAGCTGGACGCGTATCGCGAGCGTGCGGACCGGTTCGTGGCGGCGATCGACGAGGAGTACTACCGTCAGTACGCAGGGCTGAAGGACTCGCTCGACCTGGCCCCGATCTACGAGGAGTTCGCCGAGCTGACGACGCTCGACGAGGCCAACCGGATCGGGGCGGCGGTCGACGGCGACAGGCGGACGCGCGAGCTGTGGCGCTTCGCGTGCCAGGGCTACCTGGGCAACCTGACCCGCGAGCACGCCGAGCGATCCGCACAGCTCGAGGCGGAGCTGACGGCGACCGTCGACGGCGAGACGATCCCCTTCCGGATGCTCCGCCCGGCGATCGCGAACGAGCCCGACCGCGGGCGGCGAGAGCGACTCGAGCAGGCGCGAAACGAGCTCACCGAGGAGCACCTCCTGCCCGTGCAGCTCGAGGCGATCCAGGCGGAGCACGAGGCCGTCCGGGCGCTCGGAGCGCCGGACTACGTCGAGCTTCACCGCCGCTTCGGCTTTCGTCTCGACGAGCTCGGCGAGCAGTGCCGCGCGTTCCTGGCGGACACCGAACGGCTCTGGGAGCAGGCCGGCGACGCGCTGTTCCGCACGCGGGTCGGCGTGAGCCTCGCCGAGGCCGCGCGGTTCGACGTCGGCCGCGTGTTCCGCGCGCCCGAATGGGACGCTTCGTTCCCGGCCGACCGAATGCTTCCGGCGCTCGAGGTCACGCTCGCGGACCTGGGGATCGACCTGCGTGGCCAGGAGAACGTCGAGCTCGACGTCGAGCAGCGCGAGAAGAAGTCCCCGCGGGCGTTCTGCTTCCCGATCGAGGTGCCGCAGCGGGTCGTGCTGATGATCAAGCCGATCGGGGGCGTCGACGACTGGCGCGCGCTCTTCCACGAGGCCGGCCACACCGAGCACTTCGCCCACACCCGCGCGGACCTCGCGGTCGAGGACCGGCGGCTCGGCGACTACGCGGTCACGGAAGGCTGGGCGATGCTGATGGAGCACCTCGTCCAGGACACGGCCTGGCTGAACCGCCGGCTCGACGTCCCGAGACCGGCCGAGTTCGTCGCCGAGAGCGCGACCGGGCTGCTCTACATCGTTCGCCGCTACTGCGCGAAGGTGCTGTACGAGCTCGAGCTGCACCAGGCCGAGGAGCTCGCGCCCCTCCGGGACCGGTACGTCGAGATCCTCGCCGACGCGCTGAAGATCGAGCCGAGCGGCACCGACTACCTCGGTGACGTCGACGCGGGCTTCTACTCCACGGAGTACGTGCGAGCCTGGGCCTTCGAGGCGCAGCTCAAGGGGTTCTTCCGCGAGAAGTTCGGCAGCGCGTGGTTCACGCGCCGCGACGCCGGGTCCCTGCTCCGCGAGCTCTGGTCGGAAGGCCAGCGGCCGACCGCCGACGAGCTCCTGAAGGAGCTCACCTCCGCCGAGATCGAGCTCGAGGCGGTCACCGAGTACGTGCGCGCGTCGCTCGCAGCCTGACGGCCGCGGCGCCCACGCCGGCGTGTCCGCGCGAGCCCGGCCCCTTACGGCGCCGGGAGAGCCCTGCCCCTGCGGGTCAGGGCTTGAACGGACAGTCTGCGTCGCAGGACTGACTTGTTTTTTCAGAGCGCGCCGCCGGCGGCGGGTGGGGCCGACTGGTCGGCGCCCTGGTCGCCCACGGCGGAGCGGGCGAGCGACTCCTCCGCCAGGAGCAGGTTCGACTCGGCGGCTCGCTGGACCAGCCGCAGCAGGTCGCTCATCGAGGACACCTCCTCGCGCTGCTCCTTCAGGAACCAGTTGAGGAACTCTTCGCCGACGAGCTCGTTCTCCTCGCGGGCGAGCGCCGAGAGCGCGCTGATCTGCGCCGTCACCCTCCTTTCCTGCTCGAGCGCGAGCGCGACCGGCGCGACGGCGTCCTCGAAGTCCGTCTGCGGAGCGTCGACCCCCGGGATCCGCACCGGCTGGTCGGCGTCGAGCAGGAACTGCACGAGCATCATCGCGTGGTTGCGCTCCTCCACCGCCTGGCGGTAGAAGTGCGCGGCCAGCTGCGGCAGCGTCTCGGCGTCGTAGTACACGGCGATCGCCACGTACTGCTGCGAGGCGCCGAACTCGTATCCGATCTGCTCGTTGACGGCGTCGTAGAAGCGGCCCATCGCGACAAACTCTACCCCCGCGCCCGGGGGCCGTCCGGGAAGAGGTAGCGAGGATGGGGCGGCACGTAGCCGTCGAGCTCGAGGACGATCTGGCCGTGCCGCGCCAGGGGGATCGCGCGAGGATCCCCGCGCCAGCGCTTGCCGTCGACGAAGGCGACGAGCGGCGTCCGCGACCGGAACCCTGCGAGCGTGCGCCGGCCGAGCGGTCGGCCCCAGATCCGGAACAGGTCGGCGAGTCTCGCCCCTCCGGGGCTGCGGACGTGGACCACGCCGCTGGTGTCGGCCGTGCTGAGCGGGTAGGTGCACCGGCCGCTCAGCCGCTGGCCGAAACGATCCCAGCGCGGCCGGGACACTCCGATCCCGGCCGGGACGATCACCACCCGTCGGTGCGCGAACAGCTCGACGTGGACGGCGAACGTCGGGGCGCCGGGCGGCAGGCACCGGAAGGGACCGACTGCCGCGCCTCGCCGCACGGCCGCGGGCGCAGCCGGGATCCGATAGTCGGGCCCGACGCCGATCGGCCAGGGCCTGACGTCCGGCGGCAGCGACCCGGCGATCGCGGCGGCGACCAGGAAGAGCAGCATCAGGCGCCCTCGCGCCCGGGTCCCGCGCTTCCTCGGAGCTTGCCTCTCCGCGCCCGCAGAAGCAGGAGAAGACCGGCGGCGATCAGGGCAGCCGGGACGCCTGCGATGACGATCCACCCCCACGCCGGCAGTCCGCCGCCGGAGGCCGAGCCGACTCCCGACCTCGTCGCGGCATGCTTGCCGAGGGCGATCTGCCCGACCAGGTCGATCGCCGTTCGGGCGAGCCCGTCCGCTCCAGGCCCGATTCGGGCGTCGACGACCGCCGCATCGGCGACGAGCCGACCGCCCTCCGAGAGGCCGGCGCCCTGCGGCATCACCACGAGCACCTTCCCGCGATAGAGGAACTGGAGCTCGGCGCCGAGGAAGCGCGCGTAGTACACGGGCTTGCCGAAGAGGGACGGGACTCCGCCGAGGTCGGTCGGCTCGGCGATCAAAGCGACCTTGACCGGCTTCCCCGCGGAGCGAGCCGCGCGGGTCGCGTCCTGGAGCTGCTGGGCGAGCTCCGGCGTGACCGTCGCGCCGAGCGGCAGGAACACGTCCCGCAGGTACAGGACGTCGCTGGCCGGGTCTGCGTCCGCCCGCGCCGTTCCGGCGACCGGAAGGAGCAGCGCGAGCACCAGCGGCGCCAGGCGTCGGGCTCGAACCATCGCCGACGGAGCGTAAACCTCGCCGGCTCGAACGGCGGTTCCGATCGCCTACCCTATGGGTCGTGAAGCATCGCAGCCTGCTCGCGCTGACGGTTCCGGTCGGAGCGGTCGGCTGCCTCGCCGGCCACGCGGCCGGCTACGCGCTCGTCGGAGCCGCGCGGCAGGACGCCCTGATCCACGGGTACCTGGCGTTCGCGCCGCAGTTCCTCGCCCTCTGCGTCGGCCTCGTCGCGATCGCGTTCGTGCTCCGGCTCACCGGTCGCCTGCAGGGCAGGCTCGCCGCCTGGCCGTTCGCGTTTCTGCCGCCGCTCGCATTCCTCGCCCAGGAGACCGTCGAGCGCGTCGTCGCCGGCCTGCCGGCCGGCGCGGTCTTCGAAGCGCCCGTGTACGCGGGGCTGGCCGCGCAGGTACCGGTCGGCATCCTCGCCTTCCTCGTGGCGCGGCTCCTCCTGCGGGCCGCCGACGCGGCGGCGCGCACGTTGGCGCCGGCGCCGATTCTCCTGCTCCGCCCTGGTTCGATGCCGGCCGCGCTCCCGGCGACGAGGCTCGCCTGGGCGCCGCTCTCGTTCGACCATCTCGGTCGGGCACCTCCGCGCCGCTGAGCTCGTCTCGGCGTCGTCACACGGACAAAGGAGGTAGTCCAATGCGCTCGTTCGCGGTTCTGCTGCTCGCCGTCGGCCTGGTCGCGGCTGCGCCCGCGGGCGCGTCGACCGGCACGACCAAGCCGACCACCCTGACGATCCTGGTCGGCAAGCACGGCGTCGCCGGCGGTCTCAAGAAGTTCACGGTCAAGAAGAACGCTCACGTCGTCCTGCGCATCCGCAGCTCGATCGGCAAGCAGGTGCACCTGCACGGCTACGACATCGAGCGTGCGATCAGGAACGCCAGGACCTACGCTCGGATGGCGTTCGTCGCACGCGTGAGGGGCGTCTTCGAGATCGAGCTCCACCTCGGCGGCTCGCGGGACCTGCAGATCGGACAGCTGACCGTCAAGTGAGGCGACCCCCGACCGTCCCGGCAGCATGACCGGCCTGCTCGCACACGGGATCGGGGGGATCCGCGACCTCCCGGTCCCGCGATACATCTTCTACTACGGCGCCGCCGGCGTGCTCGTGATCTCCTTCGCGGCGCTCGCCTTCCTCTGGCGGCGACCGGTGCTCGCCGAACGCGCCGCCGGCCGACCGCTCCCACCCCGTCTACAGGCGGTGCTCCTGTCGACCACCCTCCGCGTCGTCGCCGGCGCGATCTCGTTCGGCCTGCTGGTCTTCCTCTGGCTCGGGGCGCTCGTGGGCAGGGACGACAGCGGCGTCAACTTCACGCCCACGTTCGTGTACGTGTACTTCTGGATCGCGATGCCGATCGCCGTCGTCCTGCTGGGCAACATCTGGTCGGTTCTGAACCCCTGGCGCGCCGCCGCCGAGGGAACGGGCTGGCTGCTGACGCGCCTCGGGCTCTGGGGCGAGCCGCCCTTCGAGTACCCGCGGCGACTCGGACGCTGGCCGGCGGCCGTCCTGCTGCTCGCGTTCGTGACGATGGAGCTCAGCTACGTCGACCCCTCCGACCCGCGCGCGCTGGCGCTCGCGATCGCGATCTACAGCGCGCTCACCTGGTTGGGAGCGGCCGCGTTCGGGTCGCGGACCTGGTTTACGAACGGCGACGGCTTCTCGGTCGACTTCCAGCTGCTCTCCCGCATCAGCGCCTTCGGGCAGCGCGAGGACGGTCAGCTCGTCAGGCGGACGCCCTTCTCCGGCCTCTCGGTCAGCGACCCGACGCCGGGGACGATCGCGTTCGTCGCTGTCATGCTCGGCTCGACGTTCTTCGACGGCTTCAGCCGGACGAGCATCTGGCAGAACCGCTTCTACGACGTCCAGGTCGACCTCCTCGACCGGCCCAGCCTCGCCGATCTGGTCGGCCAGCTGATGAACCTGGGGGGCCTGCTCGTCTGCGTCGTGTTCGTCGGCGTCGCCTTTCGGGCCGCGACGGCGGGCACCGAGTCGATCTCGGAGCGGCGGGGCCTGTCGCCCGACTTCATCGACAGCCTGATCCCGATCGCCTTCGTCTACGTGATCGCGCACTACTTCTCGCTGCTGCTCTACCAGGGCGAGGTCGGCTACCGGCTCCTTTCCGATCCGTGGGGCCGCGGCTGGGATCTCTTCGGGACGAGAGCGTTCCAGCCGAACTTCACGTTCCTGACGCCGCACACGATCTGGTACGTGCAGGTGGTCGCGCTCGTAGCCGGGCACGTCGCCGGCTTGGCCGTCGCGCACGATCGCGCGGTCGGGCTCTTCCGCACGCCGCGCATGGCGCTGTGGACGCAGTATCCGATGCTCGTGCTGATGGTGCTCTTCACGGTCGGAGGACTATGGGTGCTCAGCCAGGGCTAGCGTCGATGGGGGCTTGATGGCTTCGTTTCCGGTGCACCTGATCCTCGCCCACGGCGGTATCCCGGGCCTGATCGCCGAGACCGGCAGCGTCTTCGTCGGGCTCACGGTGTTCGGCTACTTCATCCGCCGCTCGGCGAAGAAGGAGCGCGAGCAGGAGCGGGACAACCGGTCGGACTCCTAGGGCTTCCGGCCGAGCCCATCTTCGTGGCGCTCGCCACCCGGTCTCCGAGACCGGGCGTGTGGCCGGTCGAGCGGCAACTCGTCCACGGGCTGAGCCGACCGAACCGGATCGACGCGTCACGCGAATGAGCCGGCGTACGACGGCCACCATTCTCTCCCGCTCGACCCAACCGACCGGCCGTCAGAAAGGAGCCGCACCCGAATGCGCAGGCACTGGGCATTCATTCCGCTGGCGGTCGCCGGAGCCGTGCTCGCAGCGCTCTTCGTCGCCCGCCTCGCCCCCGACTCGAGCACGGCCTCGAGTCACCGGGAGGCGCCGCTGATCTCGGAGGACCCGACGGCGGACAACACCGACCTGTACGCGTTCCGGAGCCCGGACAAGCCGAACACGCTGACGATCGTCTCGAACTGGATCCCGGGCGAGGACCCGGCAGCCGGGCCGAACTACTACACGTTCTCGCAGAGCGCGAGATACAACATCCACATCGACCGCAACGGCGACGGCAAGCCGGACATCACGTACACGTTCCGGTTCAAGACGCCGACCGGCCCGTACTTCCTCGGCAACACACAGCAGACCTGGCAGGCCTGGCGCAACGGCCGCGGGTTCGCGAACGGCAAGACGCCGATCAACAACATCGGCCCGCGCTTCAACGGCTTCGCCGGCGTCAAGGAGTACGAGGCGGACGCGGAGAAGACGATCGTGACCAAGCGCGGGGTCAGCATCTTCGCCGGCCAGCGCGACGATCCGTTCTTCGCCGACGTCGGCGCGATCTTCGACCTGGTCGCGATCCGCAAGGCGGGGACGACCGGGAACATGGGCGGCGGCAAGGACTTCCTGTCCGGCTACAACGTCCACACGATCGCGTTGCAGATCCCGATCGGGCAGCTCGACACGCCGAGCCACACGATCGGAGTCTGGGCCTCGACCGAGCGCCAGAACGTGACCGTGAACGGCCAGGTTCGCCGCGGCTGGACGCAGGTCTCCCGCCTCGGGGAGCCGCTGATCAACGAGGTCGTGATCTCGACCGGGCTGAAGGACCTCTGGAACCGGACCGGACCGGCCCAGGACGAGCAGTTCAGGAAGTACTACGAGTCGCCGATCCTGGCGGCGGTCCTGAACAAGCTGTACAAGCTCGGCGTTCCGGAGACCGGGCGCGACGACCTGGTCGCCGTGCTCGGCACCGGCATCCCGAAGGTGACGTTCACCGGCAGCACGCTCGCAGACGAGCTGCGGATCAACCTCGCGGTGCCTCCGACCCCGCCCGCGAAGGCCAGCCGGATGGGCGTCCTCGGCGGCGACAACGCCGGGTTCCCGAACGGCCGCCGGCTCACCGACGACATCGTCGACATCGAGGAGCAGGCCGTCGCCGGCTTCCTCAAGGGCAAGAAGGTGCCGCTCGGCGACGGGGTCAACGGCAACGACGTCGCCTACCTGGACCACTTCCCCTACGTCGCAGCCCCGCACCAGGGCTACGAGAACGCGAAGGCGACGAGGTAAGCGACCCCGAGCGGCGAGGGCCCGTCGTCCGGCGGGCCCTCGCTCCCATGCCATGCGCAATCGCATCCTGATCACCGCAATCGTCCTGGTCGGCGCCGCGCTCGGCGCCCTCTACGGGGGCCTCGTCCGTGACTCCTCGCCGGCCGCGCCGGCCTCCCTCGCCGCCGCTCAGGCGGCCGAGGACTTCAAGGAAGGCTTCTCGCTGGGCGCGAGCACCCAGAGCCTCGTCGCCGACCTCCAGTCGCGCCTCCGGGCGAACCCGAAGGAGGAGCATTCGTACGTCCTGCTCGGGCTGGCGTACCAGCAGCGCGCGCGAGAGACCGGCGACCCCTCCTGGTACCCCAAGTCCGAGGGCGTGCTTCGGCGGGCGTTGAGCTTCGACCCGAAGGACGACCTCGCCGTCGGCGGCCTCGGCTCGCTGGCGCTCTCGCGGCATCGCTTCCGCGACGCGCTGGCTCTCGGCGAGCGGGCGCGCCGGCTGAACCCCTACTCGGCGCGCAGCTACGGCGTGATCGGAGACGCCCTCGTCGAGCTCGGACGCTACCGCGAGGCCTTTCGCGCATTCGACACCATGAACCGCCTCCGCCCCAGCCTCTCCTCGTACGCGCGCGTCTCGTACGGCCGCGAGCTCCTCGGCCACACGACCGCGGCGATCCGGGCGATGCGGCTGGCCGTGGACGCCGCCACGGGCGCCGCCGAGCCGACCGCCTGGACGCACGTCCAGCTCGGCAAGCTCTACTGGGGCCACGGGCGCCTGGCGGACGCGGAACGCGAGTACCGCCTCGCCCTGCAGGCCTTCCCCGGCTATGCGTACGGCCTCGACGCGCTCGCACAGGTCGAGGCCGCGAAAGGGAAGTACACGGAGGCGATCGCGCTCGAGCGGCAGGCGGTCGACGCCATCCCGCTGCCGCAGTACGTGACGGCGCTCGGAGACCTCTACCGTGCGACCGGCAGGCCCGTCCTCGCCAGTCGCCAGTACGCGCTGATCGGCGCGATCGAGCGGCTGCTGAACGCGAACGGCGTCAAGACCGACCTGGAGATCTCCCTCTTCCAGATCGACCATGGGATCGCACTGCGGCATGCGCTCGAACGCGCGCGCGTCGCGCGCGCCGAGCGCCCGTCGATCGACGGCGACGACGTCCTCGCGTGGGCGCTCGCACGAAACGGGCGCTGCGTCGAGGCGCTCGGATACTCGCAGCGGGCGCTGAGGCTCGGGGCCCGGGACGCGCTCAAGTTCTTCCACCGCGGGATGATCGAGCGCTGCCTCGGCCACACGCGGGCAAGCCGGGTATGGCTGGGGAGGGCGCTGGCATTGAACCCCCATTTCTCGGTGCTGTGGTCGCCCGTCGCACGGAGGCTCGCCGAATGACGAAGCTCGTCCTCCTTCTCGTCGCGGTGACGGCCGGCGCGCTCGCGCTTGCCGCGAATGCGCTGGCTCACCCGGTCGGCAACTTCACGATCAACCGGTACAGCCGGATCCAGCCGTCGGGCGACCGCCTCTACGTCCTCTACGTGCTCGACCAGGCGGAGATCCCGACGTTCCAGGCCAGGCCCGACGTCGAGGCCGAGGGCCGCCAGGCGTACGCGGAGCGGCTCGCTCGCACGATCGCATCGCGCCTCCGGCTGACCGTCGACGGTCGACGGGCGGCACTCGTCCCGATCCGCCACAGGCTCGCGTTCCCACCGGGACAGGCAGGGCTGCGCACGACGCGGCTCGAGGTCGTCCTCGCCGGGCCGCACCTCGACGGCCGAAGCAGGATCGCCTATCGCGACACCAACTACGGCGGCCGCATCGGCTGGAAGGAGATCACCGTCCACACGTCCGGCGGCGCACGCTCGCTCGGGTCGAGCGTTCCGTCGAGCTCGATCAGCGAGGAGCTCCTCGCCTACCCCAGGAACCTGTTGCAGAGCCCGCTCGACGTCTCGACGGCGCGCCTGACGGTGGTGCCCGGCGAGGGGCCGGCCGTCGCACCGACCCTGCTGCCGCGCAGCGTCCTCGAGCACCGAGCAGGCATCCGTGCGGTCGCCGACGGCGGCTTCGCCCGCCTGATCGTCCACGACCGGCTGAGCGTCGGCTTCGTGCTCGTGTCGCTCCTGGTCGCGATGTTCTGGGGAGCCGCCCATGCGCTTTCCCCCGGCCACGGGAAGTCGATCGTCGCCGCCTACCTCGTCGGCTCGCGGGGTACCGCCCGGCACGCCGCGCTGCTCGGACTGACCGTGACGGTCACGCACACGATCGGCGTGTTCGCGCTGGGCCTCGTCACGCTCAGCCTGTCGGCGTTCGTCGTCCCGGATCACGTCTACCCGTGGCTGAACCTCGTCTCGGCGCTGCTGATCGTCGGCGTCGGCCTCAGCGTCCTCCGCTGGCGCCTGCGGGAATGGCGGCGCACGACCCGCGGCCACCACCACCACCATCACCACCGCCACGGACACGGGCACGGCGGCCACCATCACCACGCGGACGAGGCCCTGAGCGCACGCCGCCTGCTCGGAATCGGAATCTCGGGCGGGATCGTCCCCTGCCCGACCGCGCTGGTCGTCCTGCTCGCTGCGATCTCGCTCCATCGCGTCGGCTACGGCCTCGTCCTCATCCTCGCCTTCAGCGTCGGCCTCGCCGCCGCGATGACGGGGATCGGCCTGATCGCGGTGACCGCGAAGCGCACGTTCGAGCGCGTCGACCTCGACGGCCGGCTGATCCGCCTCCTCCCCGCCCTCAGCGCCGTCGTCGTCCTGGGCCTCGGGCTCGCGATGACCGTCCGGGCGCTCCCCCACGTCACCTCGGGATGACCCACGAGCAGGCGGCCGCCTTCGCGCTCGACGCGCTCGACCCGCAGGAGTCGGCCTCGTTCGAGCGTCACCTGGCCGGCTGTGTCGCGTGCAGAGAGGCGGTCGAGCCGTTTCGCACGACTGCAGCCGCGCTTGCCTTCGCCGGCGAGCTGCCCTTGCCACCGCCCGGGCTGCGCGTCCGGGTCGTCGGCCTCGACGACGAGAAGGTCGTCCCGCTCCGCCGCCGGTGGGCTCGACCGGCCGCCCTCGCGGCGGCGGTCGCGGCAGTCGCCGCCGGCGTCGCCGTGGCCGCGCTCCCGACGTCGCCGCCGACCCTCGCTCACGTCCGAGCCTACCCGCTCGAGGGGCGCGCGCCAGGACTGCACGTCGGGGGCAACCTGCTGGTCAGCGACAGCCGGGCCGCGGTGCTCCTCGTTCGCGGCCTCACAGAGGCCGCGCCCGGGAGCGCGTACGAGCTCTGGATCGTCCGCGGCGGCAGGGCGGTGCCGGCAGGCTTCCTGCGGGGCGGCATGGGCGCGCTCGCCCGGCGCGTCCCGCCCGGCGCCTCGGTCGCCGTCTCGCTCGAGCCGGCCCGCGGGTCGCGCAGCCCCAGCGGCCCGCTTCTCGTGACCGTGGAGACCGCGTAGGGTCTAATGCCGACCGTGAGCGATTTCCCCCGCGTGAGCGAGGCAGGCGCACGCCGCGAGCACGGTCACCTGTCGGACGAGGCACTGCTCGCGCTCTGCTCACGCACCGACGAGTCGGCCCTGGGCGAGCTGTACGACCGCTACGGCCGCGTCGCCTACGGGCTGGCGCTGCGGATCGTGCGCGACCGCGCGCTCGCGGAAGATGCCGTGCAGGAGGCCTTTCTCGCCGTCTGGCGCTCGGCCGGGTCGTTCCTCGCCGAGCAGGGCAAGCCGAGCACGTGGATCCTCACGCTGGTCCACCGCCGCGCCGTCGACTTGGTCCGGCGGGAGGAGCGCCGGCGGGGGGAGCCGCTCGAGGACGTCGCACAGCCCACGGGCGAGGCAACCGACGAGGAAGCCTGGCTCCGCGCGCAGCGGCAGGTCGTCCAGGAGGCGCTCCGAAAGCTGCCGCAGGAACAGCGGGAGGCGATCGAGCTCGCCTACTACGGCGGTTTCACGCAATCCGAGCTCGCCGAGCGCCTCGGCCTGCCGCTCGGCACGATCAAGAGCCGGATGTTCGCGGGCCTCAAGCGGCTCCGCGAGCTCCTGGCCGAGGCGGGCCTGGAGCTCGACGCGCCGTAGAACGGCGACGGGGACGGGCACCCTGCGGTGCCCGTCCCCGTCTGAGCCGGCGAGAGGAACCTAGGACTTCGAGGCCTTGCCCTCGATCGTGGCCTTCTCGCCCTTTCCGATCTGGATCCGCCGCGGCTCGGGCACCTTCGGCTTCGTGACGTGGACCTCGAGCACGCCGTTCTCGTAGTCGGCGCGGATGTCCTTCTCGGTCACGCCCTGAGGCAGCCCGATCGTCCGCGAGAAGCTGCCGTACCGGCGCTCGAAGCGGTAGACGCGGTCCTTCGAGACCTCCTCGGTGCGCTCACGCTCGGCGGACACGGTCAGCGAGCCCTCGTCGAACTCGATCGAGATCTTGTCCTCGGGGATGCCCGGCAGGTCGAACGCGTAGACGAGCTCCTGGTCGGTCTCCCAGACGTCCAGCGGAGGCGCCCAGCGCGTGTCGCCGTTCCCGGTGCCGCGCAGGAAGGTGCCCATCAGGCGCTCCACGTCGTTCTGCCACTGGGCGAGCTCGCGGAGCGGATCCCAGCGAACCAGCGTGGCCATCTTCAACCCTCCTTCGTGCATTTGATTGCATCACAAGAATAAAACCTAAGCGCATTGTTGTCAAGTCGCGGGTGCACTAGGCTTTGAGCCGGATGGCCGCGCTCACGGGTCGGGATTTCCTGCGGATCGCGGACTGGGCGCGGGACGAGCTCGGCGAGCTGATCGACCTCGCGGATCGGCTCAAGGACGAGCAGCGCAGGCGCGAGCCGCACCTCCTCCTCCCCGGGCGCGCGCTCGGCCTGATCTTCCAGAAGCCCTCCATGCGCACCCAGGTCTCCTTCGACGTCGGGATCAACCAGCTCGGCGGCTTCGCCGTCGACCTCCCGCCCGGCGGGATCGGTCTCGGCGAGCGCGAGTCCGTCCGCGACGTCGGGCTCGTCCTCTCGCGCTACCTGGATGCGATCGTCATCCGCACCTTCGAGCAGGAGCTCGTCGACGAGCTCGCCGAGCACGCGACGATCCCGGTGATCAACGGCCTGACCGACACCGCGCACCCGTGCCAGGCGCTCGCCGACGCGATGACGATCCGCGAGCGGCTCGGCCGCTGGCAAGGCGTCCGGGTGGGCTGGGTCGGCGACGGCAACAACGTGTGCGCGTCGCTGATGGCGATCTGCGCGAAGCTCGGCATGGAGTTCGTCGCCGCGACGCCGGAGGGGTACGAGCCGGCCGCCGAGGTCGTCGAGGCCGCCCGTGCGGCCGGCGGCGAGCCGCGCCTCGTCCGCGACCCGCGCGACGCGGCGACCGGCGCGAACGTCCTCTGCACCGACGTCTGGACGAGCATGGGCCAGGAGACCGAGCGGGACGAGCGGCTCCGGGCGCTCGGGGACTACCGGATCGACTCGTCCCTGCTCGCAGCCGCCGCCGCCGACGCGATCGTGCTCCACTGCCTCCCGGCGCACGTCGGCGAGGAGATCGACGCCGAGGTGCTCTACGGGTCGCAGTCGGCGGCGTGGGACCAGGCCGAGAACCGGCTGCACGCCCAGAAGGCGTTGCTCGCGCTCGTGGTCGCCTAGTGCTGCCGATTCGCGACAACGTCCCGACGCGGACCTTTCCGGTCGTGACGGTGACGCTGATCGCGATCAACGCCGCGGTCTGGCTCTTCTACCAGCTGCCCGATCTCGACCGCTCGGTCCACGACCTCGCCTTTCACCCGTGCGAGGTGAACGGCAGCTGCCCGCAGATCGACAAGGGCTGGGCGCTGACCGCGGTGACGTCGATGTTCATGCACGGCAGCTGGCTGCACATCGCGGGGAACATGCTCTTTCTCTGGATCTTCGGGAACAACGTCGAGGACGCGATGGGTCGCGTGCGGTTCGTCGTCTTCTACCTGCTCGGCGGGTTCGCGGCGACCGCGCTGCAGACCTGGATCACGTTCCACTTCGGCGAACGGGGCGACACGCTCGTGCCGAGCCTCGGCGCGAGCGGCGCGATCTCGGCGGTGCTCGGCGCGTACCTCGTGCTGCTGCCGACGGCGAGCGTGTTGACCATCGTCTTCTACTTCTTCGTCCACGTGCCGGCGGTGCTCTTCCTGGGGTTCTGGATCTTCTTCCAGCTCTGGCAGGGCGGGTACTCGGTCGTCCACCCGCAGGGCGGCGGCGGCGTCGCCTTCTTCGCCCATATCGGCGGGTTCGCGTTCGGCGTCCTCACGGTCCATCTCTTCAAGGTGCGCGCCCCTCTGCGGCCGTCGTTCTGATGGGGCGCTTCGAGGAGCATGTGCGGGCGGCGCTGGACACGCTTCCGCCGGACCTGGCGCGCGGGCTCGAGAACGTCGCGGTCGTCGTCGAGGACCGCAACCCCGACGAGCCTGACCTGTACGGCCTCTTCGAAGAGCCGCCGTACCTGCCCGCGCGAATCGCCATCTACCGCAAACCGCTTCTCGACGACTTCGGGCACGATCCCGCCCTGCTCGAGCGCGAGATCCGCATCACGGTGCTGCACGAGCTCGCCCACTACTTCGGCATCGACGAGGACCGGCTCGACGAGCTCGGCTACGCGTGACCGGCGTCCTGGAGGGGATCGCGATCGCCTCGGCGGTCGTCGGAGCAGCCGTGATCCTGATGTTTTTCATCGGGCCGTGGGGACATTGAGGAATAGGCCACCCACGAGCCGCGTTGTCACCACTCGATGAGAACTCCTGACGACATCAGAACCGAGATCGAGCACTTGACGGAGAAGCGCGCCGAGCTGTTCCACGAGCTGGCGGCCGGCCACGATCCCGAGCTGGCGGCGGAGCACAGCGAGCTGGAGGACCGGATCGCGGAGCTCTGGGACGAGCACCGCGCTGCGCGGGCGCAGCGGCGCTGGGGCGACCGCGAGCGCATCATCAAGCGGGCGCGCGCCGAAGAGCGCCTCGAGCGCGCGGCGTAGAGCCGCCCGCTGACGAACGCCCGAGCGTCCATCGACTCGCCTACACTGGATCCGCCCGGGGCGTTAGCTCAGCTGGGAGAGCGCCGGCTTTGCAAGCCGGAGGTCACCGGTTCGATCCCGGTACGCTCCACTCGGGTCGTGAAGCACGGAAGGCCGATCTTCGGCCACTCCGCAGGCGCGCGTCGAGGCGTCTCGCCTTCGAGGCAGGCCTTCGGCGCGCCCTTGTATGGCTGCAAGGGAGACGAGGGGCCTAGGCGGCCCCTCGTCTCCCTGCTGCTACAGGTAGCTGTTGATCCAGTCGAGAACCGCGGGGACGTCGATGCGTTGCGAGTAGCCGACGCCGGCGCAGTTCACGTTGGTCACATACGAGTTCACGCCCAGCACCGTCGAGGTGCCGCCGAGCAGGTCCGGGCCGCCGGAGTCCCCGAAACAGGTGCCGCCCGATCCACCACCCGGGTTCAAGGCGAGCTTCAGGAACTCGTCGCTGTGCTTGAACTTGCCCGAGACGAGCTCGCTCGGTGCGTACATGCGCTCCTTCGGGCCGGTCCACCGATAGAACGGCGGCGGCTGAGGCAGCTGGTTCCCGGGGATATTCGCCTGGAACTGCACGCCGTAACCGACGAAGTCGACCGGCGTCTTGTTCGGGCGCGTGTCGACGAGTCCGGCGTCCGGCAGTTGCGCGTACGTGCTCACCAGCGACGTCGGCACGGCCGAATCGAGCGTGACCACGCCGACGTCCCGGAAGGCGAAGTTCGGCAGCCCCTTGCCGCATTCGGGGCAGTAGTCCGGGTTCAGATGAGGCGTCCCGCCGACATCCCCCTCGCACGGGTACCCGTCGAACGTGGCCGAGTCGTTGCAGGACACGATCCCGTCCGGATCGGCAGCCAAGGCAGCCGCGTAGTCGGGATCGGTGTCGACCGGGCCGGGGCTGAACCACATCTCGATGTGGGCGGCCGGGGACTCGACGCAATGCCCGGCGGTCAGGAACACGGTCGGCGACAGCAGCGATCCGCTACACCGCCACTGCGGAACGCCGTCAGCGTCGAGCGCGACCATCAACCCCACATACGGATGATTCGTCCCGTCCGGGATTCCGTGCGTGATCGCATGGCCCGCGGCGGCTGCGGCCAGCATCACGGTCACAGCCGCCGCCAGGGCGGCCAGCTTCTTCTGCATCCACGCCTCCTCTCCTGGCAAACGAGGTCGGACAGCAGGAGACTCCCTACCCGGCCCTGAGGAGCGGACAACTCCCTCGACTGGGGGTTTTGCATCCCGACCAACCGGGGCCCCTCGGCTCGCCGGCCCACCGCTTCCCCATTGCCCGGCGGTCGCAGAGGCCGAGCCGGCGCGGGAGGGCTTGTCAGGGTCCACCGTTGCCGGCTCGGCCGTCCCTCCTTCGAGGGATGGCGCGCCTGTCCTCCGCGAACCAGGATGCGAGTGTCAGGGTTCACCGTGATCCGGCGGTACGGTCTCGGCGCGGACAACAGATCCCCTCTCGGAGGGAGGCGCGTTCCGCGCCGGGTCGACGAGGATCTGCGGTGGTCAGGGTCCACCAACTCGGGGGAGGGACGAGTGATGGAGTGCGACGGGCCGAAGCCCGGTGGTGCCGACGCAGGCGCGGCGGCGACGCGTCGCCTGAGGCCGGGCGAGCGGATCATCGACGGGCGGCTCCACTACTCCGCCGCGTGGCTGGGCGCGACCGAGGACGGGGAGGAATGGTTCCCGCTGGCGGCGCTCTCGCCACGGGCCGGCCTCCGTGGACGGGAGGAGCGGGCCGAGAGAACCTCGCGGGTGGTCGAGACTCTCACGGGCCGCAGACCCGCCCCGC
>Ga0070741_10004769_pt1 | contig 31292 bp, 34 predicted proteins | sample Coa_R1_4_FD_66440 | JGI IMG/M metagenome (GOLD analysis project Ga0070741, IMG submission 66440) | Surface soil microbial communities from Centralia Pennsylvania, which are recovering from an underground coalmine fire - Coalmine... | ecosystem: Environmental > Terrestrial > Soil > Unclassified ... | reverse complement strand
TTCATAGCACGGTTTCATCACAGACGCTGGTCTGTAGTGAGCGATCCACAAGCTCATTGTGGATGAGTGCTGGTCCGGTTCCTTCACGAACCTGGCCGGGAACCTTAACCGTTTTCGACCGGGACAGTGAAGGGAGCCATACCGCGCCCTCCTCTCAGTCGTGGTCCAGACAAAAAGGAGGAAGAGAAATGGTGAAGCAACGGTTTCTGACGCACTTCAAACCGTGGCTCGTCGCCGTAGCCAAAGTCACCGGGCTGATCGTTGCGTATCAACTCTTCGATCACGTCCGTACGTATTTCCAATATGCGTCTCTGAGTATCGCGAATGTGGTTTCGGGGGCGACAGCACTCCTGCTCGTGATCGGGCTAGTCTGCATGATCACGGCGTGGGGAGAGTGGTGCTGGTTCAAACTGCGCAGGCTTCGTTGGTTCTTTAGGAATTTCGGAAAGATATCCAGAGCCAATCGGACTGCGCAGACGGTAGAGATGCTGCAACCAGTGACAAAACGTATGTTCTAGACCAAAACCAATTCGTTGGCCTGGGTTTTCGCTGCCCGGCCGAAAGTCATTCCATCGTTTTCGGCAATGGGCAGCAAGGAGAAGGCACCGGCCGGCTCCGTTTCTGCTCTTTGCCAGACAGAAAAGGAGATCCGACATGCCGCAGGTTATGGAAAGCACAGTGATGCCGATCCTCGCGCTCGAACTTGATCGCGACGGTCATTTGTCGAAGAAAACCATGAGACTTGCTCGGGAAGAACAGCTTACGAACACCCTGCTTCAAGGATTCTGTCCTGGGATTCGTGTGGCCACCGTAGATGTACCCACCGAACCCCTGGATGCTTGTGAGCAGGCGATCGTAGAACAGGCGCTCACCCGAGTGGAATTTGACGGAATTCGGTACAGCCTGGTCGGAGCCAGTGGCAGCGCGAAGAAAGGGAAATTTTACGCTGCTGACTCCAAGTACGAGAAACGGCTTGCCGAAAGATTCCGATTCTCACCGCAAGCGGCCATGACCTACTTCGGGATTCTGGTGTCCTCCTGCAAGGTCCTGGTCGAAGTGCCAGAATGCCGGCTGCTCGTTGTGGACGATCATCAGCTTGGCACCAATGACTGCCGGGGATGGATCTCTCAATCACTGTTCCGGCAGTTGCAGGCGAAGCACCGGCAGGAACTCCTCACTGAGGAGATGCAGCGGCTTCTTGCGAAAAAGAAAGAGAAGCAGGATTCCCCCCTGGAAAGCGATGAGCACAGGGCAATTCGTGACCTGGCAGAGATGAAAATTTCCCGAAAACTTCTGCGCTCTCACCGCTTCTACCAATTTCGTCTCGCGTTCGACAAAACACAGGCGAAAGGATCCTTCAAAGTCATGGCAGATGAATTGGCCGAGGCGCTCGAGGCCGATATCATCCTGCCGAAATCGTCCGTCAAGCCCAAGTACCAGGGCGGAGTGTTGCGGACAATCCGCGCCATCCTTGGCGACCGGCAAGCCCACGCTTATCGCGGGACGGTCCTGGTCGGAATCCGCGATGTTTCTCGCGATCTTGAGTTTCAGTCGAGCTACACGCTGGTGGAACATGCGCCACAAGAATCGATTGAGCTTGAGATCAAACCGTACGCCCTCCGCGAGATCGAGAGGCTTCGCAAGGCGTGGGAAGAGAACAACTTCACTGAGTTGTTCACACTGCTCGGAACACAGGAAACCCAGCGGGTGGTAAATGCGGGAGAAGAACCAAATACGGAGTACACAAGCAGTGAGTACACCGTTGCTGACGGCGCACTGATTGCCGACGGCACGGGATACATGCTGAAACACCCATTCGTGAACCACCACCTCCAAAAGGTGCTGGCGCGCTGGGCATATCGGCTGTGTACGAGTGGCGGTTTTCGCCTCCCGGGCTTCGCCTTGGCGGACGACGGCTACCTGGTTCTCCACGAGGGTCAAGTCCTTTGTGGTTCGGACTGGATTCCGCAGGACCGGGGCCTAGTTTCTGTCCCATCCCGCCACGGTCTGATCGTTCGCTATCCCATCCGCATGAAAGAAGACCTTCTGCCATTCGAAAACCTGTCTTCCGACGAGGTCCTGGCCTTGTTGTCCGGATACATGACGAAGCAGGGCTGCCGCATGTCAGAGGAGAAGACAGCGGAAGTAATCGATCGCCAACTAAAGCTGAGAGGCACGTTGACGCTTCACTCAGAAGCGGCAGCACGAAACGGTGGAGACTTCGACTTCGATCAGGTGTGTGTGCTCGAAGGCGACAAGTTCCCTCGTTTCGTCCGAGACCGGTTCGACTATGAGGAACGGCATTCGGCGCAAAAGAATAAAGCTCCGAAACCGCCGAGCCCGTGGTGGAACCTGCCCCAGGTTGCCATGCAGGCACGCGGAAACCAGATCGGTTCGATCACTGATCTGAAGACATCGTGCCTGGCTCACGGGAGAGAGGACCTGGCGAGGCAACTCGTGGATCAGCTTCAGAACGCTCTTGATCAGCTGAAACACGGGACCCAACCAGACCAGGACGTGATTCGCAGCGTTCGAAGCGAAATCACCACGGCCCCGTGGCTCAGGTTGAAACAGAAACAGCGGATCGCGGAGATGGACGAGCACCTGCCTGTCACAGATCGCGACAAGGTTGGCAAGCTCTACAACTTCCTGCGTAAAGAACTCGGCCGTTACTTCTCCGACTCAGCGGTGGCTCCCCTCTCAGATTTCCGGGGACTGATCGGAGGGGCGGAGTTCACTCCGGAGATATTCGCGGAGTGTTCGACCGTCAACAAATACTACGCAAACGTTGTGACGCAGGCGCTCAGCCGTCGTCGGGAACTCTGGGAGCAACTGGAGAAAGCCAATGCCGAGGTCGAGGCAAAAAAGGACGACGCCGACGCCCGGAAAGACGCAATCTTCCGTCGTAACCAAGCCTCGGCGGCCTTTCGAGCGTATGAAGAACGTTCACGAGAAGAACTGCGGGCCTTGATCGACCAGGTACGAACGTGGGCGCAAAGCAAGAATGGCACGCGCCTGGCGTACCTGTCGGCCTTGCATTCTATTGTGTGCCGAGACAGGCGGCCGGACCCGGAGCAGGAATTCGTGCACGGAACCGGTTCGATTGTTTTCTATGCGTTTCCGCAGGAAGTTGTCGATCAAATCGCGGAACGAACTGGAGGCCGACCCGTCAACGTGGAGATCCCGAATCTCTGCGACGGAGAGGTGGAAATTGACCGGGAGGGACGCATCTTCCTGGTCAGCCACTTCACCAATGGCGACGGCGGAATCCATGAGCGCCTCATCTTTCTGGCCCAGGTGACCAGAAAGGGCGAGGTATTTCGAGAGCGGGACGCGCAAGGCTCACCAATCGTCATCGAGCGAGTACGCCCCTTTCCAATTCAATGCGGCAGAAGTGAGGCACGGGACGGGATTGTCACATTTCCCGGCACTCAACGGCGCCCTGAAGTCCCGAAAGGCGCTGTCTCTTTGCCGCCAACAGTCAACTGACTCGTCCAGGAGGTTTCGTAATGAACCTCCTGGGCTGTCTCTAGGATTCGAATCGCAGGAAGTGCGTGAAGGAGGTATAGATCAATGAGAAGGTGCCGGATTCTCACTCTCATTATTATTACGGCGGCAGCCACGCAGTTGCTCGCACAAAAGATTGAACGTGAACTGAATGACCCGAGCCAAATCATTCACCTGAGGACGGCGCTCAATCATCTGACGGTCATTGAACTCCGCGAGCCTGTGCTACAGGTTGCAGCCGGCAGCCAATCTTTCAAGGTGGAATGGCATGAAAACAAGGTTTTCGTGCAACCGACCGAACCCGACGCCTCCACAAACCTCTTCGTGTGGACTTCGTCCCAGCGTCTCAACTATGAACTTGAGCCTGCCGGTTCAATCGCATTGATGGACTTTGCGGTGGATCAAGCGCCACCCGTCCAGCCAAAGCCCGTGAGTGTCAGGCCGCAAGAACCGTCGCCAACCGAAGTTCTGCTCTCGGGACAGCCAGTCCGGCTGGAGTCGGCAAAGCCGTCAACCAGGTCAGTCGAAGTCACGATCCGGGATCTTTATGAACGCGATGGCCGTTTGCTGGTCCGTTACGCTGTCCGAAATAACAGTGCGCACACCTACCAGGTCACAACACCGAGCGTGTACGTACTCCCGGGGGCCCGTTACCCCCAGTCGCTCTACGGTCTGGTGGATTCGCAGCTGGGAGATCGGGAAGCTTCCCGGCTCGAGATCAAGGAGCAGTCTCCAGTCCCCGTGATCGAAGGACACGTGCAGTCTTCGCGCCTTGAACCTGGCCAGCAGTGCCTCGGGCTTGTAGCCCTGCGTGTTCCACCCGCCAAAGAGCCGATGGTGTTGCGTTTTCAATTTGCCAACGACGACCGTGAACAAGTTGCGGCTTTCCTGGTGCGATAGATGATGACGAAGCAAATATCGGCCAAAGAGGTTCAAGTGACCCTGGCATGCTACTTGCACGACCGTCCTGACTTGGGAATCCGCAAAGCCATCGCTGCCTGCGTTTTCCAACCACCGAATCCGTTCGAATCGGAGCCGCACCCAAGGCTGCAACGCTGGTTCGTGCTCCTTCTGCTCGTTGCCTCCGCCTCGTCCCTGGCGTTCGCCTACTTCAACTTCTGGCACTAAGAGCGTTGGGAGGCGATCACAATGCAAGCCGACCGGCAACATCATCCTCCATTGCTAGAAAGCGCCGAAATCGTCGTGGGCTTTGCGCTCATGTTCGCCTGCTGGTTTGCGTGGTATGTCGCGCGCGAACGCTACCACTTGACGAGCCGTCAGTTGGCGGAACTGGCGATCTACCTGTCCATATTCACACTCGGTCTCGTAGGCGCCGCAATCCTCTGGTCAACGCGTTATTCGCGGCGAGAACAGGAGTGGCCCCATACTCCAGTTGTTGTTCCGCGGAAACAGGATGAACGCATCATCCGACAGGCTTGGAAACGGAATGCAGTCGTCCTCGGTTATGACATTCACGGACAACCGTGGTATTGGTCTGACCATGTGCGCGTCATGCAAGGCATCGTGTTGGGCATGACCGGCACCGGAAAAACCACACTGCTGCGGAACATCATCTCGCAGGACCTGGCGCGCACCGTCGGCCCACCCCATGAACCACACCGGATCCCCATGGTCATCTTTGACGGCAAAGGCGACCTTGAGTTCTTTCAGGATCTATTGCCACATGTGCACCGTGCCGGCCGGCTCCACCAACTCAGGTTGCTGAATCCCGCCCGCCCGGATCTGTCAGTGCGGTACAACCCGTTTCAATGTTCCGACGATGAGTACATGCCAGTTGTCGCCATGATCTTCGGTTCGTTCAATCTGCGGAAGGAGTTTTTTGCCAAACATCAACTGAACTACCTGGCTGATATCGTGCGTGTGCTCTTTTACACAGGCTTGAAGTTCAACTTCTACGACGTGCTTGTCATGGCAATGGATGAGCGGGTCATGAAGGAGCAAGTCGAGAAGGCGCGCAGGCTGCTTGCCTTGGATACATCCCTACCCACCCAGCGCCGGCTGAATTTCGAGATGTCGGTGAAAAATCTGTACACATCACTTGGCGATCGAGAGCGGGTACAGAAGATCCAGGGCTTGCTCAACGAGTGCATGACTTTTCTCGACGACCAACTGAGCGTTCTGACCGGACCCTATGAGCAGCTGCTGTCGCTCGACGATGTCATCGACCAGGAACTCATCCTGGTCGTGTCACTCAACATCAACAAGAACCCCGAGCCCATGCGTTCACTGGGCAAGATGCTTCTGCAGAATCTGCAACTCGTCATCGGCAAACGGTACGAAAGTGAAGAGCACCGGCTGCGTGCAAATCGGCCTATGCTCTCCATCGTCCTCGATGAGTTCGCGCCCTTCGGCTACCGCAACTTCGCCCAGATTCTCCAGACGGCCCGTGGCACGAACACGGCCTTCCTGTTCTCCATGCAAGCCCTGCCGCAGCTCATGCAAGTCGACCGCGGATTCAAGGAGGATGTCTCCTCCGCCCCTAACACGACGATGATCCTGCGCACCCGGGACGAGGAAACATCCCGCTACTTCCTCCGGGCTTCCGCTGAACACCGAGTGACTCGGCGCAGTGTGTCAATGCAACGGTGGAGGCTGTTCGGCTATGAAAAGTACCAGCAGACCGACGGCGCTGTCGAACGGGAGGACCGGGAGACACGCGCGCTCGACGAGCACATAAAGAATCTCCCAAAGGCGCAGATGGAGATTCTCATGACCGACGATGCTCGCGGCACCTTGCATACTCTCTTGCACGTGCGGGCTCCCGAGGACGCCAGGGTCCCGCGGTTCACGCCGCAGCTCTATGCCACTCTTCGCCAGTCCCGCGACGACTCGGCTGGGGCAAACCTCAGGTTCAAGACCCCGGAACTCGTTGCGGTCAGCCGCCGGCGTAGACCAGGAGGCTGGCTGTGACCTACAGGCTCGTAACTCTCGTTGTCTTGCTAGCTGGCCTTACGTTCAGCAATGTGCTCGCTAGTGCAGAGCCGCAACGCGGTTCCGAGTCTCACACCGCCACGGCATCTCCCAATCGTTCTCGTCCTCTGTATCAGTCTAAGGGTACTTGGTACGAGTTTCTCTTGAAGCAATTCAATCCGAATGATGTCGACTACGGACAATGGCTTGAGCATGAGCGGCAGGCATTCCTTGAAGCAAGGATCAGAAACCCGCATTTCCTATACAGCGTGTCCACCACACTCGCACTGCTGGTCATGGCCGTCATTTGTACCAAGTTGCACACAGATCATCGGCGGGCGATGTGGATCACCGCAGAAATGATGGCCGACCTGTACAACCAAGACACCTATTCCCGAAATGTCGCCAAGGAAGCAATCGAGCGATACAACACTCACATTGAGCGTTGTAATCGTGCAATCGAGGCGGCAGAACACGGCGACACCGTTGCCGGCAGAGGGTCCGAAATCGAACAACTGAAGGGCGAACTGGCTTGCGTTGCCAGTGAGCGGGACACAGCAACCAGGGAAAGGGATGTTGCTCGGGAGGAACTCCGGAAGAAGTCCGAGATCTTGGCGGACATGTCCATGCGGCTTGAGGGGCTGACCGCCAAGTCTGGCACCACAGGGACCAAGCAGACACAGGTAACGCCTGGCGCCGATGCGAAACTGGTGACTCACATCAACAACCTCCAAGAGCAGTTGTATGTAGAGCGGACAAACAATCGCAGATTGAAGGGTGGGTAGTGGCGTGCTCGTGTCGGTCAACGGTTTCGGTAGTGTCTGGCGGCAGCGGCTGGTATGCAGTGGACGCATCCGCCCCGCCGTCTACTACAACACGACCGGCGTAATGGTGCGGAGCGGCACACGCCAGCGTCCGCAGATCTGCGGATATGCCAGGTTCGATGCAATTGGCGGCTTCAACCCAAACTATCCCTCAAAGATGATCGGACGGGTCTTCGAATGCGCTGAGCCATCAGCGTGGATGGGCTGCAACAGACTGCTATTCAGACGGCTGGCAAGGAGAGGTACTTGCGCCGAGCGCTTTCTCCTAGTCGCGAGTTCGGACCTGCATGGCCGTTTCGCCGTCGGGACAGAAGCCTGGAGGTCGCCGAACACGTGGCTACTTTCTTTCAGCGAGTGCGGAGGCAGCCAGGAACTCATGTTGCTGATGGACGCGCAAGGGTGGATTCAAAGTGCTCTTGGGCGATTCGTGGTCGGACAGTCGGAGTTACGCCCGTGGACGGCGCGGCTCACGCTCCGCGCACGACAATGACCGGAGCCAACCATGCGTTATTGGAAGGGGTCGATCTCCTTAAGTCAAACTCGGGACTATCCACTCCTGCGCCAGGTGCTGCACTCGGGTTTCATCACGCACAACCAACTGTTCGAGTTCTTGCGACTGGACTACAGTGCATCGTCACGAAATGCTTTCAACAACAGAGTGCGCCGTCTCGTGAAGCACGGTCTGCTGATCCGGCAACAAACACCTTCGGCAAATCAAGGAATCGTCTACTCGATCTCACCCGCCAGTGCTTCGGAACTTGTGGGACTAGGAGAACACTATGTGCAGCCTATCGGTAAGGCAAGATCGCATTCCGCCCAGAGCGGTCTTCATCATTCCCTGGAGTTGAACGAGATCCATCTGGCGCTGAAACGCAGTGGCACGCTTGTCCGTTGGATGCCGGAAACTGAGATTCGTTCGCGTAATGATCTGACCTCCAACGGCTACTGGAAATACTACGACGCGATTGTCACCGTCCGGCTCGCGGGACAGGACTACAAACTTGCTCTGGAATACGAGCGAACGCCCAAAGCCGCGCGACATTATCTGGACATTCAGCAGAGGATCGAACACGAGGTGGCGATTGCTCATTTCCTTTATCTTGTGCCGAATCATGATCTGCTGTGGTCTGTCGCGGACAAGCTGTCGGGTTGCGGACGCGCTGTTTACTTTGGTTTGTTCCGGGACTTCCTCGAACAGGCCCTCGCGCTGCCGATCAGAAGAAACGGTTCTCCAACAGCGGTTTCGCTCAATTCAATTTTGACGCGCGGCAAGATGACTGCAAGGCCAGGTGTTCTTTTCCCAAATATTGATGTGTAATTGCAGTGTCATTGCAGTATTTTTGACGCATCTGGCAGCAAGTAAGTCGCGTAGCGCCAGTATCTTGGGCGTTGACTATCCCGGAAGGCAGATCCATTCGCTCGATCCCTTGCAAAGGGTCCGGTGTTCACTTCCAAGCGTCGCTGACTGCGTGTGCCAAGAACATAACACTGTCACCAGAACTTCGGCGCCGGGGCGGGAGTGGCGCACATATTCGCGATGGCTCCAGGCAGCGGTGGATAACCACCTACATCACCTTGCCCATGACAAAGAACGAGGTGGTTTGCGATAAACGCGCGCCGGAATCCGCGCCCTGCAGGGCGACTGGATAACAGGTCGATAGTCGGCTCGTAGCTCTGAAACGCCTTACCGATGGAATTGTGAAGCCGACAATAAAAATGTGGTCATCCCGACGATTATGGAACTGACGGTCATTCCAATCATCTCATCTGAGTGTAGGAGGAGAATAACGTGGTGAAGATGAGATCGACACAGGGAGGTGAACAATGAAAGCGATGGTAGTGACGGAGAAGGCTGCGGGAACGGCTGGTATCAAGTTAATGGAGCGGCCCGAGCCGCAGGCAGCGATAAACGACGTCGTTGTTCAGATTCATGCGGCAGGATTCACTGGGGATGAGCTGACGTGGCCGTCGACCTGGACTGATCGCTCCGGTCGGGACCGGACGCCCTCGATCCCCGGACACGAACTGGCGGGAGTGGTCACTGCCCTCGGCTATGGCACAACAGGGCTGTCGATTGGACAACGGGTGTTCGGCCTCACCGATTGGTATCGCGACGGCACGCTGGCAGAGTATGTGGCCGTCGAGGCACGCAACCTCGCACCGCTGCCGGGCGACGTGGACTTCACGGTGGGCGCGGCCCTCGTGATGCCGGGCCTGACCGCGTGGCAGGGGCTGTTCGAGCACGGCCGCCTTCGCGCGGGGCAGAGCGTCCTCGTGCACGGTGCGGCCGGCGTAGTGGGTTCGATGGCGAGCCAACTCGCGCGTGAGGCCGGCGGGTACGTCATCGGCACAGGACGCGCTGGCGCCCGTCAGGCGGCACTCGACTTCGGCGCGCAGGAGTTCGTCGATCTCGATAACGAAGCCCTGGAAGATGTCGGCAAGGTCGACCTGGTTTTCGATGTCCTCGGCGGCGACATCGCCAAGCGGTCTGCGGGCGTGATTCGCGCCGGAGGAACTCTGGTGACGATCACCGGCCCGACCGAGGCGCGGCTCGCAGACGGCCTGACTATCGATTTCGTCGTCGAGCCCAATCACGCCCAATTGAGTGCCCTCGTCCAGCGCGTCCGGCATGGTCGGCTGCGGATAAACATCGGCAAGGTGGCTGACCTCGACGATGCCATCGCCGCCTTCAATCCGACCGAGCGGATCAAGGGAAAGACAATCATTCTCGGATCGGGGAGAGGGACAAGACGATTAGCTGCTTAGAGCCTTAGCCACGGTCGTTTCGTGCATCCATTGAGACTCGGGGATGGCTAACGCCCACGAAAGGATTCCTTAGACCTGGAGTTCGCGCGGGAAAATTGTATCTCCCCTACTTGCTGTCTTTTTCCGACACTACGCAAACGGCTGGAACGCCCACTCAACAAACCGTACCCACCAACAATTGTCCTCGCACATATCCGCTTATATCCACAGAAAGGAAGGAAGTCCATGTCTTACCGTTTGAAAGCACATTCCGTGTCCATCACGAAACATGGCCTCTCAGTCGAAGAAACCGTCCGAGATTTCATTACTGCCAGCGATGGTGCCCAACCAGTCCGGTGGTTGCAGTTCCCATCCGCTGTACTCTTGTGCGTGACTGCCGCCAACGATCCGAGTTCTGGCGCCCTCTTTGTGTTGGACCGCAACCGTGGCATCTGGCTTTGGATCTATTTCGAAGAGGATCCGTACCGGAGCTACAGTGGAAACGCCTTTGATCGCCTTGTCCATGACTGTGATCTACTGAGCCTCGTGGAGCGTCCTGCATTGCTGAGTGCCAGTCCGGGCTGGATACTTGAGCCCGGAAGACCAGCCGAGATGACCTGTCTAGCTTGAACAAAGTCCCTTCAACCGCCGTTTGACAGAAACCCAGTCCTGGAATATCTACACACAGCCGCCATGTCCAATGGGCTATGGGAAAGGAGGTGGACCGTGAGTCGGCGATATGTGGCAACCGAAGAATTGGTCAAGGAGTACATCGCATTGTTCGTCAATCGCAAGGCGTATACGGTCCAATCCAGCCGCCCCAGTCCAGAGAGCGGGCGGCACTATTACTACCGTCCCAAGGAAAACGGTTCCGGAGCTCCAATCCGGTTAACCAACCAAACAGTTTCTGCTCACTTGGAAGGGCGCACAACCATTGGTCTCTACGCCATCAACCCCTCTACTCAACGCTGCAAGTGGGTGGCTATCGATGCGGACTACTCCCGCGCGATGGATGACCTGATCAAGCTTCAGCACCAGCTAACCACCGATCACGTGGAGTCGGCTCTGGAGATGAGCAGGCGTGGCGGGCACCTTTGGATATTCCTGGCAGCACCGTCGTTGGCTCGGCAATGCCGAATCTACATCTACGATCTGGCGGGGCGGCTAGGCGTTCCTGTGAAAGGAACCGGTCTGGACGATGGCATTGAGGTCTTCCCAAAGCATGACTCGCTTGCCACCGGCGCGTTCGGAAATGCCATTCGCGGTCCCCTTGGAATCCACCGCGGTGCGGGCCGGCGTTTCTGGTTCTATGGTGCCGACTACACATTAGAAGCACAGCTTGGATATCTGAAGCGACTCAGGAAACTCTCCGAAGATGAACTGACGAGGTTTACCGCAGGCAAGGATCTTCCTGCTGAGAATCGTCAGCTTTCGTCACGAGCGCCAATCGTCACGGAGCAAAGTCTGAGGAGCAAGCCGAAATTCTGCATTCTCGATTATGTCGGCAAGACAAGAATCGTCGGCAAGAATTATGTCACTCGCTGTCCCTCGTGTGCCCAAGCTGGACGGGATCGCGGCGGCGACAACCTTGCGATCCTAGTGTCCGATCCCCGCTTCTATTTGTGCTGGGCGGGCTGCGACAAACAAATGATCCGCGCGGCGGTTGGACACCCAATCCTTGTTCGTCAGAGCGCTTGAAACAAAAGGAGGGAGGCGATTATGGCGAGACAACAATTCACAGGTGCGAGCGGACTCGCATTGCCGCGGCGGGCGGTGAGAATCCTTAAGGAGCGAGGCATCTTTGCACACCCTCTGCTGACCGTAGAGCACCAGCAAGTAGCACAACGCTATGTGTTGCGGGGGTTGGAATCAGGGGGTTCTGTGGGAGATGTTGGCCGTTACGTAACGTTTGCCGACGAAGAAGGACGTCCGCTCGAATACCTTCACCCCGTTGAGGCAATCGGAGTGAATGGCTTGCATGCGGTTGTCATATCTCAAGCTCTGGTTCGTGTGGACATGCTTCGAAAAGGCTCGACCTACGAAATCCTGCTCACGCGGCACTGGATGAGCCCAGTTGCAAACGGTCAGCGACCGGCGATGGAAACCAAGATGTTGTTTCGCGGCATCCACGGACGGCTTGAACTCGACCTGCGCGGGAAGGACAAGGCTGAGGCCGGCAGAGTGGCACCTACGTTCTATTCCTTGGCAGGAGAGACAGTTCCAATTCCGGGTGAGTTTCTGTCAGTGATCCGTGCCGCAACCAAGGCGGTGAATTGTAGGAATTGCTTCCACACTCATTACTTGCGAAAGCCTGTGTCTCGAAACGTGAGTGCCAGAGGCAATGTGACGCCCGAGGTTGTTATCGCCGTTCCCAATCTGGCGGTCGCGGAATCGAGCTAGAGATCGGAGGAGAACGTGCGAACCAAAGCGAAAAGGATCTCCCTGGTGGCCTGTCTGTTTCTTTTCCTGTTTGTAGTGATCGGGAATGCGTTGCATCTCAACCCGGCCGGAGCTTTTCTGGCAGCGGCCACAGGCACGCCCTTGCTGATCTACATCTTCAAGCAACGTGCTGCCGTAACCACCGCAACCCAACGACCTAATCCGGTGCCAAGCGCCCAAGTTCGGCTTGATGGCCCCAACCACGATCACGATCATCCCTCTGGTTGGGAAAACGACTCTGTCAGCAGACAGTAGTCCGGTTTGAGGTGTGAGTGTCTTCACGACCTAATGAAGCGATCCCGACAACCCTTATCGGTGAGCGACCGGAAGCGACGGACTCAGCCACGGTGTCCATCGCAGCACGCCTGTCTCCGGTGCCGTCTCTATCGGACTTAGCCTTCCTGATCCCGATCCTCGCGTTGTTCTGGTGCACGACCGGGGTCGGTTGGCTCCTGACTGACTCAGACACGGGATGGCACATTCGAACCGGGGAATGGATTCTGAGGAATGGCCGCATTCCTGCGGTCGATATCTTTTCGTTTACAAGACCCGGGTCACCGTGGTTCGCATGGGAATGGCTGTCGGATGTCGTGATGGCGGCCGTTCACCATGTGGCGGGCCTGCGCGGAATCGTGTTTTTGAGTGTCGTTCTTCTTGCGCTGACTTCCACCTGCATCTACAGAAATGCAGTCGCGGAATCCGGGCACCGACTGATTGCAATCGTCCTAACAGCCCTAGGCATGGCGGCGAGCACGATTCACTGGCTTGCCCGACCTCACCTCGTCACTCCGCTATTGGCGGCGATATTTGTGGGCGTCATTATCCGCGTAGAAAGAACTGGGAATACGCACTTGCTACTGGTTCTGCCGCCACTCACGATACTTTGGGTCAATTTGCATGGAGGCTTCTTCGTAGGCATCGTCCTACTGATCACTTATGCCTTGGGGTCGGTTGTCCAAGACTTTATCCAAGAGGATAGGGTTCGCGTACGCGCGCGAGCTAGAGACTACGCTGTGACCGCAATGGCGTGCCTGGCTGCCAGTCTCATCAATCCTTATGGATATCGCCTTCATATCCATGTCGCGCAATATCTGGGCACATCCTTTTACGTGCAGCGCATCAGTGAGTTTCAGTCGCCGGACTACCATTCATTTTCGGCAGCCTACTTTGAAACTCTGCTTGCGCTCGCCATCGCGGCGGCGTTCTGGCATTTGGCCTTGGGAAGGCTCATCCAAGTGATGCTGCTGTTGAGTTGGACGCACCTTGCGCTGTTCTCGGTGCGGAACATTCCCATCTTCGCAGTAGTTGCCGCACCCGGCATTGCCTTGGCATTGCGCGAATGGTTGGAATACGCACACTCAAGCCGCTCACTGAAATGGCTATGGCGGTTCAGCAGCAGCGTTTCGGAACTCGAAAATGGGTTGCAGCTCATCGCGTCCCATAGCAAACGGGACCGATTGCATTGCGTACCGTGTCTGGCTGTGTTGACCCTAGCAGTCCTTGTGGTATACCCCGGTCACTTCAAAGCGTTGCAGGCCGAGTTCGATTCCAAACGTTTCCCTGTCACGGCTGCCTCCGCGCTTTCTCAACAAGCCGCGCCAGAATCCATTCGCTTGTATGCGGACTGGCAGTGGGGAGGGTATCTGATCTACCGCCTCTGGCCTTCTCTAAGGGTCTTCGATGACGGGCGGACAGATTTCTACGGACCGGCCTTTGTCCAGGACGGACTTGATGTGTGGGATGCAAAGTCGAACTGGAGCACAATCCTGGCGCGGTACGACGTGAATGCCGCCCTGCTTCCGGTCGATTCGGCACTCGTAAGCGTGCTACGCGAGCGGACAGACTGGATGCCCGTTTATCAGGACAAAGTTGCCGTGCTGTTTGAACGGACTGACGGGCGCAAGTGAATGGTTCGTGGTAACGCAGGGAGGTTGTCTTTATGGGAGAGACGGCTACGAGCACAGAAAGCCCCGCTACTTCCAGGCAAGACGGGAAGGGTTCATCCGAGCGCGCAACGCCAGCAGCGAGGCGGCGCTTGCCCGATGAACGGCACAGCCTGACTCATCATTTTTCTGTGGGCGGGCAGGAAGGATACGTCACCATCGGCTTGTATGAAGACGGTCTCCCTGGCGAAATGTTCATCCGGATGTCGAAAGAAGGTTCAACGGTCTCTGGACTCATGGACTCATTTGCGACCGCGATTTCTTGGCTCTGCAGTATGGGGTACCTCTCCAGGTGTTGTGCAGCAAGTTCAGTCACACACGCTTTGAGCCGAGCGGCTGGTCTGGGAACCCACAAATCGGATATGCCAAGTCGCTCATGGACTACTTGTTCCGGTGGCTTGAGTTGCGCTTTCTCAAAGCCGAGCAAGGAAGCCTATTTGAGTTTCCGAAGGTTGTCCCGTTGAAGCCGGGAACGGAGAGCACGATCGCGCAGTTGGGACAGGTCGTCAGCCTGGGAGACGCGCCGCCGTGTCAATTCTGCGGCGCCCTCATGGTGAGAAACGGTTCCTGCTATCGGTGTCTTGAGTGTGGCAGCACGAGCGGCTGCTCTTGATGGAAAGCAATTGGAGTGGAACATGGCAAAGAGCGTAAACAAAGTAATTCTGGTGGGAAACGTCGGCCAAGATCCGGAAGTGAAATACACGGCCGTTCCCGTAGCGAAAGTGAGTCTCGCTACAAACGAACGGTTCAAGGACAGAAACGAGCAGTGGCAAGACAGAACGGAATGGCACAGCGTTGTGGCGTGGCAGCGTCTGGCAGAGATCGTCGGAGAGTACGTCCACAAGGGCTCGAAGCTCTATGTGGAAGGTAAGCTGCAAACCTCGACCTGGGAGGACAAGCAGACGGGGGAAAAGAAATTTCGAACCGAGATTGTTGCCCGGGAGATCCTTCTGCTCAGTTCACGAGAGAATGGCCAGGAAGACAGACAAACCACCGCGGGTGAAGAATCGACTTCGGAGTCTGTCTCGGCAGCAGTAGACGACGACATTCCATTCTGACTCAAGAGATCTGTGGAAACCTCTCCCAGTTCGGAAGAGCCATAGATAGGGGCGGGCGCGCAGCGTCTCAGGTTCGCATTGGACATCGCTGAGTGCCCGCCTCGGCGCTTTTCGAGAAGCCCAGCTATCAACTTAATTCTGCAACAGTCACAAAGGTTTCAAGAAGGAGGACATGTGTTTGTTGAACTTGTTCCATTACTAAGAGACCGGACCGTGCTCATCACGGTCGCCAGCATTGACGGAAAGCTCAAGGTCAACCTCATACCTGCGAAAGCGAAAGAAGGCGAAGATCAGGCTTTGACGACGCCTCTGAGCTTCACTGGATCAGCCGAGGAACTGGACGCCGAACTCGGCAGCCATCTTGCCAGTTACGTGCACTCGCACGTGGAGTTGCGTAACACGCTGGCGGAGGTGAAGGCAGAAATGGACGCGGCGGCAAAGGCCGCTCGGCAGAAAGCGAAGACGACGCAGCCCGCTTCGAAGTCCGACCCGACCACTAAGCACGAAGAACCCGTACAGCCGAGCGGAGGCAACGCCGAAACAACGCCCAGTCTTTTCGCAGCACAGACGCAAAGCGAGGAACCGACTTCCGCAGTGAAAGAAGAGGGAGGCAAGACGACGCCATGATTGACGCCAAAGTGTTGGACCGCAGCTTTACTTACAACGGCGTGAGGCTTCCGGACCCAGATCCGAGAATGACCCCAGACGAAGTAAAGGCCGTCTACAGTCATCAGTATCCCGAACTGGCCACAGCCGCCATCACAGGCCCGGAAGCCGCTGGAGATCGCTTGCAATACAGCTTCGTACGAGCGATCGGGACAAAGGGATAGCGGCAAGGCACAGCGTTAACTTCTACGCCGCCCGGCAGGCAGCCTCTATCGTGGCTTTGGCAGAATTCAAAGTTTCCTGCGTCTCGCGCGCGATCTTGCTTCTTGCGATCAAATTGAGGAGCTTAGCTTTCAGGGTTGTCGTCGAGTAGTAGTGGCTGATTTCCACTTTGGTTGACTGAGGGCTCACCCTTTGGAAAGTGGTTTCCACCCTGTAGTCGCTCAGAATTTTGCTGATGCCAAATGTATCCTCTGGCAAGACCGTCACAATCTTGTGCAACGGGACAATCTCGATGTCCTTCTCGATGCACGTGTGCTTGCCGCCCGAGAGATGACATTGATACGACGCGCCTGGCTCCCGCAACCTCTTACCAGAAAGAAGATCAACCTTAACCACACGAGGATGGAACTCCGGGATCTTCGTGAGATCCATGCTGAACGACCATACGGCTTCCAAAGGAGCGTTGATGATCACTTCTTGTTTGGACCGGAATAGTGGCTGCAACTCACGCCTCCAAACTAACGGGCCGCCTTGCCGCGAAACCATGCAGGTCGCGGGCGGCGGCCCGACCCCCTCAAGCCGAGACTGATCCGTAGCGTGTGGCGCGGCTCGAATGCCGGAAGACGGAAGCGAGTCTGGCCTTCCCCTTGAGAATACTCCAAACAACCTTCGCCGCAACGCGCCAGTCGACCGTCGCTGACCTCAAGAGGCAAGCATCATGCAGACAAACGTCGGGCCGAATCGCTCCGAGTCTGAACCCAAAGCAAAGGTCCTCAACGAACTACTGAGCCTGAAGGCAGAACAAGACGCTCGGCTTGCGACGACTCTCGGGAGGTTTCTGCAATGTCCGGATCTACAGATGGCGTCCGCTCTGCTCGCGGGAGCGGTGGAACAATGCTCCCGCTGGCACGCCGGCAAGCGCCTTCCACCACCAAAAGGAGTCCTGCCGCCAACCTCTTGATAGCCCCGCCTTGTGAACTCGTGTTACCGAGATTGGAGGAGGTTCCTGTCGAACACCGTTTCCTTGCAGATGACCGCGAAGTCTTGGCCTTGGCCGAGATTCTGGTGCGATCCAACATCGCCACCGCTGAGAACTGGGAGAAAAGTGGCAGAGATGCGACCAAGTATCTGTCTGTGAGTCTTCAGCGATGGATGCGCGAACGTGGCGCCGCTGCAGTTGATCGGCGCTTTGACCTTGATCTCACCCTCAGTGACCGGCTCGTGGATTACTCAGACGAGCGGGGTCCAGAGGGAACACTTTACTTAGTCCTCGATCCAGACGGCGCTGCATTTGTGCTTCTCAAACCAACCGTTGAATTGCTGGAAACTGTGCATCCACGCCTTCCCTCAACGTTCTTCATGCACTTTGCGGGATCACTCAACCGCTGGATCCGAGTTTACGACTACCACGACGCGGAGGAGCGCGTGGACATGCTGCGGGAATGGTACGAGGGTGAAGAGGATCGTGAACAGTATGAGATCCCGGACATTGAAGGATGTACGCCAAAGTGTTTGAAGGAACCTGCATTGAGTTTTCGCGGGCTGAAAGAACTGGCCCGGAGCATCCGAGACCCGGAGGTGCAGGCTTTGATCGGAAGCCTGCTGGAGTTGTGCCGGGTCTCAAGGCGGGCCGAGCGGCCGGACATTACCGACGATATGGGAGAGCAGTTGATGGATGCGAATCCGCCACTGCCATGTCTTCTTGCCGCTTTCACCCAAGGAGATGCCGTGGTCGGGTGCTTTGATGATGAGGCTCAAACCGCCATGGAGACGACGCCGCATCCGAACCTGATCATTCCCCTCCCGCTTTCAAACCCGTCGAGTGTGCGCCGGAGCTTCCGAATCCTGGGCGCCGCATGTGAAACATTGGCCGCAGCAAGCCGTCTTATCGACCTGATGCCCGGGAATGATGACGGCGTGATTACGCGCGAGGCTCAGGCATGAACACATATATAAGGATCGGGGATAATCGAACTTTCGCGCTCAAGCAGGCAGTTCTGCTGTACCAGGATGGCAGCCGCGCCTTCGCCACATTACACGAAGTGAAACATCGGCCGAATCAGGCGCCGTACTTATCTGCCGGGCAGTCTGTGACTACAGGGTTTCTGGAAACACTCGCCAAAGGCTTGGGGGCAAGCATGGCCGCTGAAGTCTTGCCTGAACATGTGCTGGCGCGGACACCGGATCTGATCGCCTGGTGGAGCCGGGCACGACCGCGATTGATGTTCTTCGGTGACAGGAACGCGGAGACAAGAGCATTGAATGGGAAGATGTATCCCCACCCTGCTCTGGTCTTCATGATCCAAGGACGCGAACTGTTCGTGCGCGCACTCGCCGAGACTCGCCGGCCGGGCGCCAATACGCAGCTTTGCGACGCTCCCTACTGGAACACCGACGCGCACGGCCGGGTGTGTCTTGGAAGCATGCGAGTTCCGGATGAGACGGGAGTCGTTTCCCTTGCAGGCTGGGAGAACGCATATTTCGCCAGTGAATTCACGCATCCGAGCGGGGCGGTTCGACTGACTACACATCCCGGTGGCTTTGTCGGTCTGTGGTCGAGCCTGTCGGGACGAAAGCGCGCCTTTCCTGTGAAATTCCTCGCGGAGAGCCAACAGACGCTTCAGGAGTTCGTGGAAAGAAGAGGTGAAGGATGAAGCCATGGAAACCCACCAGATTCATCCCGAATTGTTGAAGCAGAGAGTGCGCGTATTGGTTGTGGGCTGCGGGGGCAACGGGAGTGCCATTGCAGCGGGATTACCGTACCTGCACCAGGCTTTACTGGCATACGGCCATCCTGAAGGAATTCACGCCACGTTGCTCGATCCTGATGTGATCTCTCCCACCAACTGTGTCCGGCAACCGTTCAGTCAATCTGAGATTGGTCTTTATAAATCTGTGGTTCTGGCCAACCGGCTGAACATGTTCTGGGGCCTCGACTGGCAAGGCATTCCGGAACGGCTCGACCCTAAACGCAGGTTTGACGGAGTGGACATCGTGATCGGCTGTGTAGACACACGGAAATCCCGGTCAGCGATCGCGAAATGCGCCGAGGATTGGAGTGAAGTGGATTACTGGCTGGACCTCGGCAACAACTCTGACAGCGGGCAATTTGTGCTGGGCGAGCCGCTGAACCGGAGAAACCGACGGCACCCGCTCCGATTACGTACTATCGCCGAACTTTTTCCTGAAGTTGTTCAGGGTAATTCCATTGCCGATGACCTTCCCAGTTGCAGTGCGGCGGAAGCTCTCGACCGGCAGGAACCGTTCGTTAATCCAACATTGGCAAACCATGCCCTGGCCTTCCTCGCACGCTTGTTTCGCTATGGAACAGTCTTTTATCACGGCGCATTTGTGAATCTCTCTTCTATCGGCGGAGTCCAGCCACTGCGCGTGGATCCAAGTTGCTGGCAGCGCTTACGAAAGAAAAACAGAGGCACTCTCGACAGGTCAGGTACGAAGGAGCCATTGAATGGAAACACATCAGAACCCTAGCGAACCGCTAAATAGCGAACAGGCAGCGGCAAAGGCCGCGATTCTTGCCGAATGCGACAAGCTCTCGGCTGCCGGAATCAAGTTCGTTGCTGTCCACTTTGATGGCTACGGCGATGAAGGAACCACCGAGGACGTGAAATGCTACGAAGGCGAATGGTTTGCGTCTGAAGAACATGAGCCGGTCAAGTACGACGCCTCCCGCCTGCAAGACTACTTCGAAGCTCTTGTGCCTTTCGGCTACGAGAACGATTGTGGCGGCTTCGGAGATGTTGTTCTCGACGTGACCGCTCGCAAGCTCACGGTTGAACGCAATGACCGCTTTGAGGATTACGCGACCAGCACATATGAGGTATAGGCGCATGGCCCACCCACTCAGGCACGCCGAGAGTAGTGCAAGGAAATTCGGCGGAACGGCAGAAGACTACCTTCCCATCCACAACTGGTTTGATGAGTCGAAGGCATTCCTTCCCGACTTCCGTCATCGAGCCTTGCGGCATCATGCGGAAGGCATTTTCCTGGCAGAGAAACTTTTTGGCGTCGCCATCGTGAATAGCGACGGAAAACAAGTGCCCGTCCGGTATCTGGGAGAACAGCATGTCCGCGAAGATCTCGGTCGCATTCCCTCAGCTCAGGATTGGCTGGTGCAACTCAGGCCGCAACGATGGATGTACGGGCAGTCCCTAGAGAAAGAGGAATCAACCAAGAAGGAGCGAGTATGAGTGGCGCAAATGGCCATGCACAGAACGTAGCCGAACCAATTCTGCCGGCGCTGCTTGCGTCGGGAGCCTCCCGGTTCTCTGCCGAGCAGATCAAAGAACTGGTGGCAGCGCTAGAGGTGCCGTTCGATCCCTCGCAGATCGAGTGGCGAGTGATGAACACCACCAAGGGACAACAGCCCGCACGGGGTCAGGTTGTTCCTTATGCAGACCAGCGCGCCTACACCGACCGTTTGAATGCGCTGTTTACACCGGCGGGATGGACGCGTAAGTACGCGATCCACACCAGCGCGAATTTCGAGCGAACCAGCGATCAGAAGATCGTTGCCAAGGTGCTGGTCACGTGTGAGTTGACGATCTTCGGCTTGGGCTCGCACTCGGCCACGGGCGAAGAGTGGGCGGATGACCCGAACGCTGGCACTTCGGCGGAAGCCCAGGCCTTCAAGCGGAGTGCGAGTTGTTTCGGGTTAGGCCGGTACCTGTACTACTTCACTGGAACGTGGGTTGACTTGGACGAACGGAAGCGGCCGAAATCAGTTCCGCAATTAGCCGGATGGGCAACGCCCGGAGGCTGGCGAGAAGGCCTTCGACCACGCTGTGTAGCTGAGGTGAAACCATCCGTTCAAGCGTCCAGCGAAGGCAGCACCGATGGTCGGCACAATGGACGCGCTGCTGCGGGCAGTGGCGACGTTTTGCGCGAGATTGAGGGCATGGAAAAGGTCCTGGGCAAACGCATGTATCGCGGGATCTTGAAGAGCGTCGCCAGAGTGTGGAATCCGAAAGACATTCAGGACAATGCAATCCCAGAAAAGGTCTTGGCGTATATGCAAGCGGCGGAACGGGGTTTGCGGCGAGCCGAAGCTGCACGAGAGAACGCGGGGCTGGCGACGTTCGCCAAGGTCTTGGGATCGTTGCGCCTGAGTTCACTCGATCAAGTGGACAATCTCAAGACGCTGCACGAGATCGTGGTTGCGCTCGAAGCTGTGCCCGACGGCATTTCCTCGTCACACTGAAGAGTGACTAGCTCAGCTTTATCGGCACGCCGAATCGAGCGATGAAATTGTCTATAGTGTTATCACCGAGATACTTTGATGGCGGCCACGTCACCGGCACCGGGACATTGGGCCAGAAACGAACTGCGGCGGGGTCCCAATAGACGTCAGGTTTTAGGAACGGTGTCGGTGTTGCCCTCCGACCGATCTGTGTCCATCGTGCCGCAAGACTCTGGACCACGAGGTGCCCCACCACATAGGTGAAGCTGTAGAACTCAATTCCGGTGAGAGGGCTAGGTTCGTTGGGGGTGAGGATAGCCGTATTGAATTTTCCTGCAAAACGCTGCGAGCCCTGATATGCAGCCAACCACATCTGTATGTCACTCGGGACTGCAAGAGTCTCGCGAAAGTACTCACGGGCTGCTCTGGTAAAAAATGGTTCCGGCTTCGGAGTGGCGTGGTCCGCGACGACAGCCTTCATGAAGGTGAACGCTGCGATGAGGCCCAATTCCTCATCCCGGAGTGACACGGGCCTGCCCTGAATGATCATGTCTGCGAATGAACGTTTCACCCGATCGGTTAACCGACTCATCCAGGTGTGATTGCACTTCTCACAGACCACGGCAAGCCTTTCCTTCAGCACAAGGGCGTCGTACTCCCTGAAGGGCTCAGCTGTTGACCTTCGTTGCCGCACTCGGAACCTTTTGGTTGGAAGTGCACGATTCAACCAGTCATCCCAGATGTGCTCTCCGCTCAGCTTCACTGCTTCAGTCGGACAAAACGCGCACATATTCACGCTATTGAGCGTACTGGATTGTCCTACTTCGAGGAAAACCAGGTTTGATGCCTATTAGGACGTCCGGTCCACTGCGTTGAAGCATAAGAACTGAGCCCTTCGTCAATCACAGCCAAGCACTTTGGAAGGGAGCTGACTCATGAACTATGTGCCGACCACTCCATTGTTTTCTCCGGGCCGAATTGTCGCCACCCCTGGTGCGCTTGCATTGCTGGAGGAAGCCAAACGATCACCTTCCGAGTTCCTCTCGCGACATCTGCGAGGAGACTGGGGAGAGTTGTGCAAAGAGGACAAGACTGAAAATGAGTTGAGTCTCAAGCATGGTTTCCGCCTGCTCTGCAGCTATCCGGTTACGGAGACCGCCACCCTCTGGATCATCACCGAAACAGACCGTTCGGTGACCACACTGCTTCTTCCTTCCGAATACTAGCCCGCCTCTTCGGGCACCCTGCCGACTCCCCACAGCCGAAAACCACCTCCCAACCCCAACAGAAGTGAGGATCACCATGAGAATTCGTGTGTCTACACGAGCCAACCTGTACGACCAACGTAAACAAGAGCATGTGGAACGGGGCTACCGAATCGAAGATGAGCGGCCGATTCCGGTGAATGGGTTGTGCTCGTTCGTGGCGGTACGCGAGGAGTCGCACTCCGACGCAGTGGATGAGATGGTCGCGCAGGCGCTCGGAGGCAAGACGCGATGAGACCTCACGGCAAGACCAAGCTGGGATTTTTCCCATTGCCTGTTCCGGAAGCCAAGCGCCTGAGGAATTGTTTGATTGCGAACTGTGGCTTCTCTGCACTCGATCCATGCGTGGGAGATGGGGTGGCATTGGTTCACTTGGTCGAGGGAATGTCCGCTCGCCGTTACGGAATCGAAATCGATGCGTACCGAACGGAGCAGGCCCGGAACCTGGGCATAGAAACCGTACAGGCCAGCTCCTTCGACGTGCGCAGTCCGGCAGAAGCCTTCTCTCTGCTTTACCTCAATCCTCCCTATGATCTCGAAATCGGCGCGACTAATAACCAGAGACTGGAACTGGTCTTTCTGGAGCACACATACCGTTGGCTGAAGCCAGGAGGAGTGCTGGTATTTCTCATTCCGCAGGCTCAGTTGCGCGCCTGCGCGCGGGTGCTGAGTGAACACTTTACGGATCTGTCGGTGTACAGGCTTACCGAACCAGCCAGCGTGCAATACAAACAGATCGCGGTGATCGGAATGCGGCGGAAGCGACACCAGCACGTCAGAGATTCGGACTTGCTTGACTCGGCTCGATGGCTAGAAAACTTGGCAGTGAAATCGGACCTTGAAGCCTTGGCCGAGTCGCCATCCATCCGTTATGAAATTCCAGCTTCAGGCCCGGTTACGCTTGCTCACTCGGGAATTCCACTCGATGAAGTCGAAGACCTTTTGCTGGAGTCGGCGGCCTATCGGCAGGCGAGCCGCGTCCTCCTCCCGAAACAGCAAGATGTTCGCGGACGGCCTCTCACGCCTCTACATGGCGGACACGTTGGATTACTTTGCACGGCAGGAATGCTGAATGGCGTATTCGGCGAAGGTGAAGACCGGCACATTGCCCATTGGCGGTCGGTCAAATTCACGGATCATTGGGAAGAAGAGGAAGCGGACGGCACAAAGATCCTCCATGACCGGGAACGCTTCTCGCACGAACTGACGCTGGTCTTTGCCAGCGGCAAGACCCAGATCCTCACCCACGAAAAGAAGGACTCCGCATGAAGAACGCACACCTACGCTTCGGCTGGCTGACGTATGTGAAATCGACCGAGAAGACCACGACCAGCATTAAGTTGCGACTGGACCGTTTTGTCGGAGAGGTCCTACCCGATCCACCCCGGCAGGCAAAGGCACACCTGATCTCAGTGATTGGCGGAGATACTCAGATCTCGGCTATCAGCGCGGCCATATCGATGACAGACCGGTTCATGGTTGAAGGGCCGGATTCGCCGCCGACCCGCGTGTGTCTGGAGCGCAATGCGCAGTGCTTCAAGGGTTCCATACAGATCCCTGGACGAAAGAAGCCGCTGCGCCACCTCATCGGGATGTCCGAGGAGTTCGCCTCGGGCAACATGTCGTCCAGCTCAGGAAGGACCCTGCTGGCAGGGTCGGATAGCGGCTTTGTCTGGGCTTCCATCGCCCACATCTACGGAATTCCCGGGGTCCCGGAGTGGGCAGACTGGTTTCGAGAGGAACTGAAAACCCATCATGCAACAAGCCAACTCCTTGGCATTGGCTGTGATCCAGTGATGGTCAAAGGAACCAAAGAGCAGTTTCTCGACTGGCTCAGCTGGGGCGTCGAAAGCGAGGCGATTCAATTCCCCGCAGTGCCCGGTTCAATTCGGTGGCCCGGCCTAGGTCTCGAAGATATGTTCCTGCAGGTTCGGTAGCCTCCGCGTCACAGTTATTTTCTGTCTTCTTCCTTGCGTCTCCCTACGATCTCCCGACTTCTCATCCGCCCACGAAGGACTTTCCATGCCAGAACTGTCCACGATTTATGACTACATGCGTGCCAATGCTGCCTTACTCGGGGCGCGCATTCTCGAAGAATACCCGGCGCTGCATCGGTTCGATGATGCGGTCTCACCGCGGATAGATGGTTTGTTGCGAAGACCCTTTCCCGCACAATCCATCGCGATCATGGGCCTCGCCAAACGCTGGCGGGAAGCTCGTACCGCGATGGTGGTTGCAGAATGCGGAACTGGGAAGACGTTGATCTCGTTGGGCGGCGTCCACGTCCATAGCGCGGCCAAACAGTACACCGCGTTGGCCATGGTGCCTCCGCACCTGGTTGAAAAGTGGGCGCGAGAAGCGTTCCTCACGTTGCCGGGAGTGCGAGTGTTTCTGATCGACGACCTGCGCAATGGTGGAGACGAGAACAAAGCGCATGGGGTGAACGAAGTCCGGCTGCGCAATGGCCGCATTGTGCGCGAAGGCTTTCAGACGAGTCTCAGCGAACTAAGGTTGCGAAGGTCTTCCACGACTCCCCGGCAGCGCTGGTTGTCGCTGTGTGGAATGCCTTCACTGTTCATCGTCGGCCGTGAGCGGGCCAAGCTCGGGTATTTTTGGCGCCACGCTTACCGGGTGCCGCGTTCCGGTCCCTATCTCGGATGCGTCGTCAATTCCGACACGGGCAGGCCAATCATTGTCGACGAGAACCGGTTGACGGCTGCTGAGTTTGAAAAGGTCAAGATCTCAGAGACGGTCGAATCCAGAGGCGATAAACCATGCCGTCCCATCCATAGCGCGCTCTGGCAAGCCGACTCCGACAACATTCTGCGTATGGCGCCGATTGAGTTTATCGGGCGCTACATGCCGGGTTGGTTTGACTACGCGATCTGCGACGAAATCCATCAGTTGGCCGGCGACACCGCACAAGGCAATGCCCTCGGGACTTTGTCATCCTGCACCGATCGAATTGTGGGATTGACTGGAACACTTCTCGGCGGATATGCCGACGATTTGTTCAATACCCTGTTCCGGCTCGAAGCCGCGAGGATGAGGGAGCACGGCTACGAATGGGGCACCACGGGCCGGAGTTCCTTTGCGCAAGATTACGGTGTTCTCGAAACAATCACCAAGATTGAGCCTTCGGATAATCGCTGTTCCAAGTCGAAAACCACCAGCACAGTCCGGCGAAAGCCGGGAGCGTCACCGCTGTTGTTTGGCGAATTTCTGATGCAGTTGTGCGCGTTCGTCTTTCTTGAAGACATCTCGGGAGAGTTGCCGCCTTACGAGGAAAGTTATCTGAGCGTCTCGATGGACCCGCTGATGATGGCGGCTTACCGGGAGCTGGAAGATGCCATCCGCAAGGCTTTGAAAGAGCACCGCGGCAACCGGTCGGTGTTAAGCACCATGCTCAATACGCTGTTGCTCTACCCAGACCATCCCTACGGACTTGGGACCCTGTACGGCTCCGAGTTCGATCCAGAACTGAAGCGCAATGTTCGATTCGTCATTGCTGAGACGCAGGACCTGCCGCAAGAGCAGCTCTATTCCAAAGAAAGAAGGCTGATCGAGGAAATCAAGAAAGAACTCGCCGAAGGAAGACGCAGCCAGGTGTTTGCGGTGTACACGCAGAAACACGATGTCACGGCTCGTCTGCAGCGGATCTTGAGCAACGAAGGAATCCGCACGGCAGTTCTCAGGTCGAGCGTGGATACATCCAAGCGGGAAGCCTGGTATGCGCGGCAGATCAAGGAGGGCGTGCAGGTTGTCATCTCCCACCCGAAGCTGGTCGAGACAGGCCTCGACCTACTCGACTTTCCGACGATCATCTTCTACGAATCAGGGTATTCCTTGCATACGTTGCGGCAGGCCAGCAGGCGCTCCTGGCGCATCGGCCAAAGACGACCCGTTCGGGTGAAGTTTCTCTGTTACGAAGGCACGATGCAGACGGCCTGTTTGCGCCTGATGGGAAAGAAACTTCTTGTGGCGCTCACGATGGAGGGCAAGTTCGCCGGCGAAGGGCTTCAGAACATCGACGAAGACGACGACATGCTATCGGCAATGGCGCGGGAACTGGTCGAAAGAAACGGCATCGGTGAGAGTGCAGATTCGGTGTGGAAGGCACTGAGTGCAGAACACCAGAAGCTGTTCCCGGCGGCGCTTCGCTCTGCCGATGACGAGTCCTTCGCCGAAGCCTCGCCCGTCTTGCTCACCGACGAAAACAATCCCGCTGGTCTCATCCAAGAGGCCATCGGCGCAGATTCGGTCCTGATCTTCGGACAACGGCCAGGCTCGCTGGGAAGAAGGCCGCGTGGCAGGGCGGTGGTTCCGGAACAGGCGTCACTCTTCGGTTGAGACAAATGGCTGCCCGCATTCCCTCTCTTTTTCTCACCCACTCAAAAATCACAATTCAATTCAACAAGGAGGAAGCAGTATGTCCGAAACAAGTACGCTCATTGGCTATAGCGGTCGAACCATCGGCCGCGAGGAACTGGCGCTGGTGCCGACACCGCCAGCCACCGACACGCACCGCCCGATCCCCCATCACGAGATCGTGCAGGCGCTCATTGAAGCCCTCGGATTCCGTCATATCGGAGTCGTACACGACGAGTATGCCATGTCGCCCGATGGAATGAAGATGTTCGGAGTCCTTGACCTTGCAACCGAGATGGAGGGATGCCGTTTTTCCATCGGCTTGCGAAACTCGCATGACAAGAGCATGCGCCTAGCAATGACTTGCGGTTACCGGGTCTTCGTGTGCTCCAACATGGCGTTTTCGGGAGACTTCACTCCTGTGCTCGCCAAGCACTCGAAGTCGTTTTCGCTGATCGACTGCGTTTCGGTTGGAGTGGACCGGATGCAGCGGAACTTTGACCCCATGCGGAAGCAAGTGGAGGCTTGGCAGAGGAGTGAACTCACCGATGTGACGGCGAAGGTGGTCATCTACGAGGCATTCGTGGAAGGCCAGCTGGAGGCTCCGAAGCATCTGGCTCGCGCAGTTCACGATCTCTACTTCGAGCCGAAGTACGAGGAATTTCGTTCGCGGACGATCTGGAGTCTCTCAAACGCCTTTACGTCGGCGTTAAAGGAACTCGACCCAATTCCTCAATTCAAGGCAACGGCGAAGCTGGGAGAGTTCCTGGAGACCCGCTTCTCGCTGTCGTTTTAGCGTTCAGGGCGGTACCGGCCGGACCGCCACCAATTCCAATTGTAGCTTTACCCGCTCAGATGTTGAGATCTCAACTCCAGTAGTCTTCCTCGTCGAATGTGTGTTCCGGGCCTGTAGGAAAAAGATTCAGAAATGACTGAAGGAGTCTGGCAAATGCCGGGTACTGGGTAGCCCGAAAGTGCTTGCACCATTTGCGAAAATAAGTCCTCTTGTCACCGGTTCCCCTCCAGAGCATGATCCAATTTAATTTCCATGCTTCGTGATGCCATCCATATTTCTCGGCTTTGGCGATGCATTCTGTGGCGTCGTTTTGCTTTTCCGCGCTTAGACGCCAGTTCCCGGAGCGAATCCAGTCCCGTTTCATGATGACGTCCATGGAAAGGAGACCGAGACTGCGGTATCCACGCCTGGCTGGCATGGGCAAGCCATCGGCTGTGGCGATGCCGATGCGCTCTGCATTTTGTTGCAAGGCCTCTAACCGGCCCCATGCGCCAAGGTCCTGAAGAATCTCTTGCGCCCGAACGTAAATAGGTTGAGCCTTCTTTTGGATATGTCGAACGATTGGCATCAATCGAAAAATGCGTGCGACCTGCACCGCACGCATGTACATAACCAACCTCGTTTCCATCGCAAGCGAACGAAGATCATCGGACACCCCAGGCTGACCTAGGAGTTCGTTGTCGACGCGATTGAGTGCCGCCCATGCGCGAAGGTGTTGTCCGTATATGAATCTGGCAGATGCGAGGTGTATGCTGAGTTGCAGTTCCTCGGCGGCACCGAAAGACTTCGCTTTCAGTTTTGCGGCAAGTTCATCGATCGCATCGCGATACCTTCCGCAATGACCGTACAATGCCAGCCTCAGATCGGGTTTGGCGGAGAGATCAGCGAAGGATTCGAAAAGCAGTTTTGAGCATGCAATCCAGCTCAACAAGTTTAGCCGCCAGTCACCTATACATGCTGGATCAAAACCATCTAAGCGAACTGATTTTGGCACTGGTGCCGGAACGACGAGATGGGGATCGACCAAGCGATGCAAAAAGTCGGTTAAATCCCCAGCGACAACGATTCCATGCCTTCTATTCAGCACTCGACGGGCATTTTCCTGCACGGTACCGTGATGGGGCTGCAACCATATAGTGCGAGCCTGCTGCGTGTAGTTGGCTAGGTCCGGGCAAATATCGAAGTCGCGGCCGCTATAACCGAGAACAACCAGAGATCGATCTTTCGTGATCTCGAACAATAGATCCCGCTTCCATTGGGCTGGCCATCCCTCGGCTTCGAGGTCACATACGATGGTTCGTTCTGCGCCCGGCGCAGCCGTTCCGTGAACCTTGAAGTACACGTGTGACGGTGCCGCAGCAACAGATCGTGCCTGCCAGTAGCTGTCAAATGTGGGCTGGTCGAAAATGGTGGCACACTTCGGATCGCCTTTAGCAAGTGAATCAAAGGCAAGATCATAGTTGGTCGTAATCAGGCTCGATGCCATTCCCCTCGCCAGGGACGAATATAGGCAGCGATGAATCTCGTTTGGCTGGTCCTCGCAAAACATCCGGTGAATGATGGACCGGATCGCTTTTCCTTGTGGATAGCACTGCGTGATGGCCTCAAAGGGAATGTCGTCGAGATCACGACCGAGAAATGCCAAATCAGACTTCCGCAGGATTTTTTCCCAAAGCGCCTGACTGATCTGCCAACCGGGAGGCAGGCTAGTCGGCGGGAAGATAGAGATGTAGGAACCAACCAGATAGACAATGCCTGCAGCTCGCCAACTCTCGATTGTCGCCTGATCGAGATTTGAGACTTCAAGATAGGAATAGGCCAAAAGGGACTCATTTCCGTGCTTCTAATCTGTGTCCGCGAGTATAGCCCCCGGCCTTACTGGTTCGCCCAGTGAGCTTGCCCGAATTCACGCAGACAGTCGTCCCTTCGATCGACAATACCGCAGATGCCGGAAGTAGACGTTGCCAGCTATCTTCCGCCCGCAGCTGCATTCTCGGATTATTAGCGCGTGCTTTTGTGCCCGCGGGATCAGTTTGCTGTCAGACTCTTCAGAAATGCCATACTCACCCATCAGCCATTTCTTGGTCGCCGGATCCATTAGAGACAGATTGATTTCGTTTGCGTGCTTTCGGCAGAAATCCTCGAAGGATCTGTCGGTGACAAATGTGTCCAGAAGTCTGAGTTGCCCTTCCGCGATTAGCCTCTGCGTCTCCTCTACCGTAATCTTGAGAAACTTCGCAGCTTGTTTCCAGGAATAGGCGTTATGCTCGACGACGGCTGCTTTGGGTCTGTGGTTGTGATTTTCGCTGCGGTTAATCCTTTCACACAACCAAGCCAAGGAGTTGCCGGTGATGCGTGGATCGCGAACCCGCAACATGCCGCTCGCAACCAAATAACGCAATCGGGCGCGACTGACGCGCAACAGCTTCCGCAACCCGCGCTGTGACCATCCATCTTTAACCCGAGCACTCATGCCGAGCGCTCCGAGCCGAAATCGAACAGCACGCACCGAGCGGCCCAGACGTTCGGCAATTTTCGTGACCGGTTCGTAGCCGGCCAAGTCTAAGAGTCGTTCGTCGTCCTCTTTCAACCAGGGACGGGAGGATGGTCGATGAAGGGAGCCGTTGCCATCGATCTTCTTCAAATCCAGCTCTGGGGCAGGAACTGCCAGTGCCGGCGTTCGCCTCAACTGCCGTATGCGCCGCCAGCAGTCGCCGCGCTTCCATCCCGGCACCAATTCGAGGATTTTGTTGATGGCGTCGTGTTTTTTCTGGGGGCCTAGTTTGATGCCCGCGACCAGAAGCTGATCGATGGCTGGCAGCAGGCGCGGATTAGTCTGCGGCTGGGTTCTAACGTGCTCGACAACGCCCGACATACACAGAACCGGGCACCCAGCCAGAGCGGTTTACACGAGACTGACAACCAAAGAGGCAGAAACGTGGGCTATCCCACCCTTCCAAGATCAGCATGATGCTCAGGCTGGTGCTGAATCTCCCCACAGCATCCCTACGGGATGCGAAGATGGGAGGCATCTTGGCGCGTTTCTTTTATTGATTGGATTTTTTCTGTTGCGTGGTCGAAATTCCGGGCAGTGACTCAAAACAGAGAACTTAGGATACGCCAGACAAGGTCAGGTCAGACTCGACTGCCCGAAAACCCGTACAGGTAGCGGTGTTTAACCCGTGCCGCTGGCCGGTGCTCTGTTGTTGGCGAGTTGCTCTTTGAGAACTGGGAGTCAATTGCTCTTGTGCGGGTCGACTTGGGGCACGTCCTCGGAAACGGCGAGAATGCAGGACTCCCCCTCGAACTGGATCCGGTCTGCGGAATAAGCGGTAATTTTGATCTCTCCAGACTTCGTGCGAATCCGGGTCATGATGTTCTGAATGGG
>Ga0070741_10004768_pt1 | contig 31298 bp, 26 predicted proteins | sample Coa_R1_4_FD_66440 | JGI IMG/M metagenome (GOLD analysis project Ga0070741, IMG submission 66440) | Surface soil microbial communities from Centralia Pennsylvania, which are recovering from an underground coalmine fire - Coalmine... | ecosystem: Environmental > Terrestrial > Soil > Unclassified ... | reverse complement strand
AACTTTACTTCGGAATCGAGCCGGAGAAGGCGGAGCAGCTGCGGAGCGAGGAAGGCCTGCACCTGCGGGCGTTTCTCGGTTATTCCGGCTGGACCAGCGGGCAGCTGGAGAGCGAGCTGAAGCAGAACACCTGGGTGATCGCCAGCATGCCGGAGGACCTGATGCAAAAACCGCAGGACACCGGATTGTGGCGCGCGGTGCTGGGCGGGATGAGTCCCGAATGGAAACTGCTCGCCGACGAACCGGACAATCCGGAGGAAAACTGAGCCAGTCGCTGAGATCCATTATATGAGCGAGATACCGGGTCTGCCGCCGACGACTGAAGAATGGAAGATGGCCGCCGAGCAGGAGCTGCGCCTTGAGCAGGCGCGCCTGTTAGCCGAGGAAAATGAATCTAAGATATGGAAATTGCCTCTCGAAGGCGGTCTCTATTGGGCTAGGAAAAATCAAGTACCAGGGGCAGTCTGGCTACATAGTTGGATGGTTAGATACCGTAGGCTTTGGATTGTTTTTGAGCTTCTTTTATGGAGCAGCAGCCTCGTAGAGCTGATTAGATTGATCCTGCGCATTTCCCACTAGGGGCCTATTGACACGATACCTGTTAGGCCGTTTCTGAAGCCATTCCGGCATCCCCCATTTCTGCGCGATTTTGGTTAATGGCGAAATCTCAGCCTTGCGCAACGGCGCTAAGCGCAACGCGGCCTGTGGATCAATTTGATAAACCCATCTCGGCTCAATCTCCCGCAAGCGTTGCGAGCATCCCAAGCCGCAAGGATGGAAGCGGTAGACCGGTTTCTTACCCACTGTTTGGCAGACAGGGGTGATTCCAGCACCGGCCATTTTCGCTTAAACTTCGAGCGTATGAATTTCAGGCGTTCTGCCTTGGTCATGCGGCAGGTATTTTCTGCCCAGCTGTGCCAAAACAAGTTTCAAATCAAAACGTACCAGTACCCCCGCCATAGGTACTGGCCTATTTTGCCTTTCTCCTTCTCAACACCCCTCTTGCCTATGCTGCGCCTAGGGGCATCTTGCCCTCATGGCGAAGAAATCGAAACGGCGGCCCACCAAACGCAAGACTGCCAAACGGAAGCCCTCGGGCGATTCAAACGTCGCGGCCCACAATCTCCTGCAACGGGTCATCGCGATAAGTGAAGGCCGGATTAAGCCTCGCAAGCCCAGTATCCGAAGGGGTTAAGACCGGGAGCGGTGTAAATAGGGGTATGGAATCCCAAATCACCTGTGTAACAGGCAGTGAATTCGGTAATCGGATTTTATCCGGCTACGCAGAAAATTGTAGAAGAGCTGGACAGGTATATCAAGTATTGTCCGGCTTCCACATTGTCGGGTCCAATATTTCAGCTGATTTTGTTGAAGAACTGCAACGCAGATAGAACAAAACTTCAATAGCATCCCTCATATTCTTCGGCAGAGGATGCTTAGTTAGCTGCGGCCTTGAAAATGACGGGGGCTGAATTGCTGACGAAGGCGGCGCTTTAAGGTCGGGTGCTCTTACGAGAAGCTGTTAGAGGAGTAATCCGTAACTTTGCCCGCCGAGGGCGGTCTTACTTAAACGATAACTATCGTATTGCCATTTTGAATGGTGAAGGACTCGTAATTTGGAGCGTTAGAATCGTGTATTTCTATAGAAATATCATCGTCGAACGTAATCAGCAAACTTTTGCCATTCTTAGATTCCATTGATCGAATCTTTTTCCCCAACGCGATTACTGCCCATTTTCCAAAAGTTGTACTTTCCGAAAATTCATCAACGCTATCCGCGGTACAAGCCGTCACATTACATTCAATTGTAAGGGTGGTTCCGTTATCAAAATGAAGAATAACCTCGTGCAAGCCAGTGCATACTTGGGTGAGCTTGGCGCCGACAAGTAATTTCGAATCTATCTGAGATGGGACTCCGTTCATATATTCATTTTGTACTTGAAGGAGGCGGCGTAGATACTGGAGGTAGCGTAGGTACTGGAGGTGGCGAAGAAACTCCCCACCAACTGGCCGGTAACGGAACATGCGTTCTCGCTTGAAATTGGGCGCGTGAACAATTGCTCGGTGGCTGCATAGTGGAAGGGTCAACTGGCTGCCCCTCAGCATTGTACATGCGCCAATAGCCGTTAGGATATTGTGAAGTTGGTCGCATTATGCGAAGGCCATAGCCAGATCGAATCTGATCCGGTGGAAATTGTGGTGCATTTGTAGGTGGCAAAAAGTTCGGACTTGGCCGCGGTTGTCCAGAAGCCTCATTTCCTAATTCAGGAGCAGAACCTTTCCCTGACGGAGAGGCTGATTCTATCGGCCCAGGGCCGCCTCCTTCACCCTCGGCACCGCCACCAAGACCCGGCGCCGCAGGACCAGCACCTAGGCCAACAGTTTCATCGTTCATCAGCCCGAGCCGGTCAGTATGATTAACCGGATTATTTCCTACATATGCATAAAGATTGACGCCGCCATATTCGCCGATGGGATCGCGAGTGGCAAAGCGGCCCAGCACAGCATCATAAAACGCATGAGCCGAATTGGCCGTCATCAACGTGATGCAGAGACAAAGAAACCGGAAAGAGTTTTTCATCGGATCGGACGTGGATTCAGCCATGGGAGGTGCAAGCCGGGAGGAGGATTGGGCCAGTGGTCGACGGCGGACTGTTTCGGGTCGGCGAGGTTCGGAGGAGGTGTAGAGGTGCCGCTTCCGTTTTGCAAGGGCGGTGTGGCATAGTCCGCCATTTGTTGCGAAACCACAGCATTGGGTGCGTCCAACATCTTGCGTACCTCTGGTGGTAAATCGTCGCGTATCTCGGGAGGCAAGTCAGGGAGAACTGCGGGCAATTTAGGAGATGGATTAGGAAGTTGCGGCAGATACATCTCCTTCTGCTCGTAAGATGCGTTCACTTGCTCGATTTGTTCCCGCGTGGGGTGGTCCGGAAGCCCCAACACGGGATCGGAGGCCACTACTGACGCCGGCAACGGAGGGGTGTAGTGACCATGGGTGCGCCGATATTCGTCGTTTTTGCGGGTAATCTCGTCCGGGTCCGTAGAAAGCGCCGAAGGATCAGCCACGAGGAGTTCCAATTGTTTCGTCGTGAGGGCTACGTCGGGCCACGTTGGCGTTAGCTCATGTGCTTTTTCAAAACACGCCAGAGCACCTTTGTAGTCGTGATAGAGTTCGGCCAGCATACCGCCGCGATTCTGCAGAAAGATCGACAACTCTTCGGCGCCCGTGAGCGGTCGTAAATAGCGCTTCTGCTTCATTTCCTCGTCGCTGATCGGTTCGGGCCATTTCCGGTAAAAATCGTCGTTGTGATCTGCGAAGCCCCAGCTCGTGCTCTCCACGTTGAAACGCTCCTTGCCGTTATCCCACTGGGTCAGTAAATGCTCCTTAGCCGTGGCTAGGTAGAGCGGATAACCCATACGGCGAGCCACCGCGACATAGAGCACCGGCATTGAGGAACAGGTGCCTGTACGCTCGGGGCCAATGAGGCCGTGGATGAATACATTTCGGGAATCAGCGAAAAACACATTGACTGGCACGGCCGGGTCCGTGAGGGCGGGATTGTAGTGAACGCCGCAATCTTCCTGAATGATCGTCACAAAAAAGAGCATCCGAAAGTACGCCTCGGAGCTGTTGAAATTCTTTGGATTGTTGTAGAACCGATGCATGTTGCGGTCGGTTTCGGCTTTCACATGCGCCGCCCACTGGTCGAGCGTGGCGAGCATTTCGGGGATATTGATCTTTTCGGCTCCGGGCAGACCCTGTGCGCAAAGCAGGTTCATGAGGGCGATGTCACAGTGATCGAGCTGCGCCGGTGTCATATTCTCCAGTTCGTCTAGCGTCGTCGGAGTTTTAAATGCCTTGGGCGCAGTCAGCGGAGACGCTTTAGATGATGAGGATAAAGACGGGTTCGCCGAATGCCATCTCCATGTGACAGCAAAGGTCGCTGCCCCTACGAGCATCCATACCGTTAGGAGCTGAAACAGCCACTGCCGCCCTGCCTTTTTGGGCGGTGACGCTGGTTTAAGACTGGTCCGTTTGGGCATTATTACGCTTCCGCCTGACTTTTGCCGTAATTGCTGGCCCGACGGCAAGCCCAGATGGCTAATCGGCATAATATCAACGAAATAGCCATTAATAAGACCCATCCGCTGATGCTCTGTGAGCTATACTAGCTAATAGGGAGTCCTAGAAGGCCTCCTCTAAGGAAACCAAATTTTATTGTTTAGTTTTAAATATGATAAAATTAATTATTATATATTTTATTTTATTGAACTATATAGGCTATTTTTTAACGATTTTTTGTTGACCTATCGGACATCATCTGTGCCTTTTGGTTCAGATGAATCGGCTCAGCCTCGAAAAACAATGTCGCGTGCTCGCGAATCTGGTCGAAGGGAATTCGATCCGGGGCATATCGCGCATAACGGGGACAAACCGAACCACTATTACGAGGCTCATGGTTGATTTGGGGAAGGTATGCTACGACTATCAGGATAGGGTATTGCGGAACCTCACCTCTAAACGGGTTCAGTGCGATGAGTTGGTCGCATTGATCGGATGCCACGAGCGTAGATTAAAGCCGGGGCACAAAGAAAAGGGGTGGGGCAATTGCTGGACATGGACTGCGCTGGATGCAGACACAAAACTGGCGATATGCTGGCACGTAGGTCTGCGCGAAGCGGCCGATGCCGTAATGTTCATGGAGAATCTGGCCTCACGCCTGTCCAATCGCATTCAGCTCTCCACTGATGGCTTCCCCGGCTATTTTTATGCCGTGGATAATGCCTTTGGCAGCGCTGTGGATTACGGCCAGATAGTGAAATCCTATGGGAATAAGTTCGATGAGGAGCGCATAGGTGCCCGCTACAGCCCTTCTCGCTGCAATGACGTTCAATACCGCGTCATCAAGGGCAAGCCCAGCCAAGCGCACATTTCGACGAGTTTCAACGAACGGAACAATCTCACGATGCGGATGCATATGGGCCGCTTCATGCGCATGACCAATAGGCACTCAAAAAAGCTGGAGAACCACGCCTACAACGTCGCCGTTCACTTCATGTACTACAATTTCGCCCGGTGGCATCAAACTTTGCGCTGCACCCCCGCAATGGCTGCAGGCATTTCGGATCACATTTGGGAATTGGAAGAGATAGTGGGCCTACTTGAAAATCCGGGGCAGAAAGCTGCTTAATTATGGCTAGCCGGTTAACAATTGCGCAAATTCGTCGGGGCGGCTCCAGCGTCCAACGTATGAAAGTTCATCAACAAGCCTGAAATCGCGGTCAGACCAAATATCTAATGTATCATCAAATAAGGATATAAATTCTAAGCCTTGGGACGTTGCTTTAATAGCGCTTAGATCATGCCAAGCAGTAACAGTGTGCTCTACGATACTGGTCGCAGCCGCTCGGCTTCCAGTGCTTAATACATATATAAACGTACTTCGCCGCGGCGTTCGCGTTTGAAAATCAATACGCCAAGTCTTGGAAGACCGTCCCGAAATTTGAACAGACTGATCAAATGAAATATCTTTTCCCTTTAAAAAATCGGCTACTTCATCTGTGATTGTTTCAACAGAACGTGTTCTAATAGTAAACCATACATCAGCCACTCGCAGTGCGCCCTGTGCCGCTCGCATAACCGCAGCAGCAGCAGTTTCGCCCATTTTAAATCGAGTTATAAGCATGCCTTTGTAAAGCTCCATGCCGTGATTAATACATACGTCTTCTATTAATTTATTTTGCTTTGGTGATTTTTTTTGGGATATAGTTTGAGCACGCAGCCATCTAAGCGTTTCGCCCATATCTGAAAGTGTCGGCTGACCGCCTTCTTCGCTGTAAAAAAGATCAATTATATCCCCATCAGGATAGAGGAATGGCGTGCGAATGCGCGTATATCCATTGACATTTTCACACTGGAAAAGCCCTCCAAGTTCGCTCGTGATTCTTTGGCAAATACTCATTCAAAAAAATCTCGCTGCTCGGCAGGTCGCGTTGGTGGATGCATCATGCCATTGTGCATGATTTTGCAATCAGCGCAAAATTGTTTCCAAACCTCGATTGGGTCTGAGGCCGATGCGGTAATATGGAGGGCCGCGTCAGCAACCTTATCACGAAATTCATTAGTCCAGTTGTGCCTATGCTTTTCTCCCACGTTTTGACAAGTGGGGTTATGATGGTCTTTCCCCAAATCAAGGGCACAAATTCTGCCCGCTCCACGATGGATGATCGTATAACTGAGCGCGCCAATTTTAGGATTATAGCTTCCTTTTACAAGAATCGGCCACCCGGCATCAGACTCCACCTTGGCTTTGAACTCAAGAGCCGGGGAGTGATCTTCGTCATCGCCCCAATCTATGGTTCCATCAATGCGCTTGGTTGCGTCATTCATGATGGCTTCAAACTCACGCTGGTCCACTCAAGTATCATCGTGAGCCTCTTTCCAAGGGTCAATTCCCGAAATAGCGACGTATTTTCGACTTATCCTGAACGGCCCATAGTTCACCTTCCACGGGTACCGTTCGGCGATTTTGGTTAAGGGTGATTTTTGTGCCGTCCTCTTTGGCCTTACCGCCACCTTGGGCTCGGGGTCGGCCGCAAATAGCCAGTCCGTTTTCTGTATCTCGCGAGGGTGGGTTGGTATGCCCCAGTTGTCGTAATACCAGACGGCTTTCGGGCGTTGGGTCTTGGGCGCCACACGCGGAAAGGGATATTTTTGCCGGTACTTCTGCCGCATGAATTGTAGTCGTTCCGACTTGGTCATACCGCAAACCCTAGTTGGTAACTGGGCTTGGCAACGGGGGAAGGGAGATAAGCGGCAAAATAGGCCAGTACCCCCGCCATATTTCCGGTTGACAGGGGCAGGGCGCGCCTATGCTTTGGACACCTTTATGAAAGTCGTTTCCTCCATCAAATCCGCCAAGAAGCGCCACCCGGACTGCCAGGTCGTGCGCCGCCGCGGCAAGATCTACGTCATCAACAAGACCGACCCGCGCTATAAGGCGCGCCAGGGCTGATTTCACCACCTTTTTTGCCATGAAAGCCGAAGGCCATCCCCAGCTCAACAACGTCTGCTTCCTCGACGTCGCCACGGGCAAGCGTTTCCTCACCCGTTCGACGATGAAGTCGGCGCGCAAAGAAAAGATCGACGGCGTCGAGTACTTCATCGTGCTGCGGGACGTGACGATGGATTCGCATCCCGCCTACACCGGCGAGAAGCGTCTCGTCGACACCGCCGGCCGCGTCGAGAAATTCACCTCGAAGTTCAAGCGCAGCACCAAGACCGCGAAATAAGCGCGCGCGCCAGGCCAAGTCCATTTTCCCAGCCCTCCGCTCCACGGAGGGCTTTTTTATGGCTGCACCGGGCCGCGCTTGACGCGGCGCGCCGCCACCGCCTGCATGACAACGTTCATGCGAATCCGCGCTTTTTCAGGACTTGTTCCGCAGCCGGCACTCGCGCCTGAAGTGGCGTGCGTGCCCTACGACGTCGTCAATGCCGCCGAGGCGGCCGCCCTCGCCGCCGGCAAACCGCGCAGTCTGCTCCATGTCGACCGCGCCGAAATCGACCTGCCGGCCGGCACCGATCCGCACAGCGATGCGGTCTACTCCAGGGCGCGGGAAAATTTTGTCGCTCTGCAGCGCAGCGGCGTGCTCGTGCGCGAAACCGGCCCGTCTCTGTACGTTTATCAGCAGCAGATGGGGGCGCACCGCCAGCGCGGCTTGGTCGCGGTCTGCCATGTGGAGGATTACGACGCGGAGCTGATCAAAAAACACGAGAAGACGCGCAAGGACAAGGAAGACGACCGTACGCGCCTGATCGACACGCTCGGCGCCAACACCGGCCCGGTCTTTCTCACCTATCGCGACGAGGCGTCGGTTACGGCGCTGGTCGAGGCCAAGACCAAGGAGCCGCCGCTCCACGATTTCACCGCGCCCGATGGCATCCGCCACACGGTCTGGCGGGTTCCGGGCGGCGAAGATTGGATCCGGGCCTTCGGCCGCGTGCCCGTGACCTACATCGCCGACGGCCACCACCGCGCCGCCAGCGCGGCACGCGTCGCCCGCCTGCGCCGCGAACGCAACCCGAGCCACACTGGCGCCGAGGACTACAATTGGTTCCTTTGCGTCCTTTTTCCGGCGAGCGAGCTGAAGATCCTGCCGTACAACCGCATCGTCTCCGACCTCCACGGCCTGACGCCGGCGGATTTTCTCGCCCGCGTGAAAAAAGATTTCGGGCTCGAGGAAAATGCGCCGCCTTCGCCCGCAGCGCCCGGCCGCGTCAGCCTTTACCTCGGCGGAAAATGGTACGGTCTGCGCTGTCCGGTCGAGGCGAAGGCCGGACCGGTGGGGCGCCTCGACGTCAGTGTGCTGCAGGACAGGCTGCTCGCGCCACTGCTCGGCGTCGATGATCCGCGCACGAGCAAGCGCATCGATTTTGTCGGCGGCATCCGCGGTACCGACGAGTTGGTGAAGCGCGTGGATGCCGGCGGCGGCGCGGCCTTTTCGATGTATCCGGTCACGGTGGCGCAGCTCATGGATATCGCCGACGCCGGCGAAATCATGCCGCCGAAGAGCACGTGGTTTGAACCGAAACTGCGCTCAGGCCTTTTCATCCACACCTTTTGATTCGATTATCAGGACTAAGCGCAAAGACACCAAAAGGGCGAAGGCGTCGAGCGGTTAAGGCTTTTTTCTGAATTCAACATCCGGCGGTCCATCTTGACCGCGCCGATATCCGGCTTTTGCATGGCCGCATCGCTTCGATGACCGCCCTTGATACCGCCTCGGTCCTGGTTGGTTCGGCCGCGCTGCTGGGCTATGTGAACCATCGATTCCTGCGGCTGCCGGCCACGATCGGCGTACTGGGGTTGACGCTGGTCGGCGCCCTGCTTCTGCTTATCATTGAATGGCTCGCGCCGGGCTGGCGCCTGGGCGGGCGGCTCGCGGTGTTTTCCGCCGGCATCGATTTCAACGCGCTGCTCATGCGGGGCATGCTGGGCCTGCTGCTTTTCGCGGGCGCGCTGCACGTCGGCGTCCAGGAGCTGCTCGCCAACCGCTGGACCATCGCCGCTCTTGCGACCGTCGGCGTGGCAATTTCAACCGCGGCAATTGGGGCGGCGGGGTGGGCGGTATTTCATGTTTTGGGATTGGGCATCCCGCTGACAGTCTGCTTCGCTTTTGGCGCAATCATCTCCCCGACCGATCCGGTCGCCGTCATCGGCATGTTGAAACGGTTGGGGGCGCCGAAGGACCTCGAGGCGACGATTGCCGGCGAATCGCTTTTCAACGACGGCGTCGGCGTGGTCGCGTTTCTCGCGCTGGCATCAATTGCTGGATTGAGCGGCGGGCCGCAGTTGTCCCAAGAGCAATTTCATCTGGCAGGAGTGGCATGGATGCTTCTGCGCGAAGCCGGGGGAGGCGTCCTGCTCGGGCTGACGGCGGGCTATGCCGCCTATCGTGCGCTCAAGAGCATCGACTACCATGAACTCGAGTTGCTTATCACCCTCGCCCTCGCGATGGTGGTGTACACGGTCTCCTTTCCGCTGGGCGTCTCCGGACCGATCGCCGTGGTGGTCGCCGGCCTCCTCATTGGCCATTACGGCCGGCAGTTCGCGATGAGCCGGCGAACGATCGAACATGTTGACGCGTTTTGGGGCATGATGGACGACATTCTCAACGCTGTGCTCTTTCTATTGATTGGACTTGAGGTCCTTTCGACCCGGCTGACCCTGCCGACCGCGATAGCGGCGGCAGTAATGATTCCGATCGCGTTGGGCGCCCGGTTCGTTTCGGTGGCGTTGCCGGTCTTTTTGTTCCGGTTGAAGAGCTCTCATCCCCGGGGTCTGGTTCCGATCCTGACCTGGGGCGGGCTGCGCGGCGGTCTTTCCCTGGCGATGGCGCTGTCTTTGCCGCACCTTCCGGTGAGGGACACCCTGATCGGGTGCACCTACGGAATTGTGGTTTTCTCCATTCTTGCGCAAGGGATGACGATGCGCGGCATGCTCCGGCGTTTTGGCCTTTTGCCGGCCGGTGAGTCCGAAGCGAACTTCGGGGACCGGATCTGATGGCATGATTTTGGAACGTCAGTGATCATCGCCGTCGTCGTAAATGTTCAGATAATCCCCCATTTCTGGGGGTATATTTTGTCCCTGGAAATGATAGATTATGACGTTTTACCCCCTCTCCCCTTCGGTATTGGCTTTCAATAGCCGATTACCCTGTCAGCAACCCCTAAACCTGTAAGGTATCACCCATGTACGCTACAAAACGTATTGTTCAAATGCTCGCTGCAGTCGCTCTTGCCTGCGGCTTACCCCTGGCAGCCCGCGCCCAGATTGGCAGCGGCTGGACCCCCACCACGGAATCATTCACCATCCAAACCTCGAACGGTGCCACTGCCAAGGCCATCGCCGGTGGTTATGAGTTCACTACTCCAAATAAAGGCACGGGCAAGGTGTCGCGGGCCGAGCAGCGGTTTGCCACCATGCCCAGCAATTCCACCATCCAGTGGCAGGGCGACTGTAAGGTCAAAAGCATGAGCGGCGACCGGATCAGTGTGAAGCAATGCCACCAGGTGACCATCTCCTCTTTCGTCATCATCGCGCTGACCAAGGCCGGTGGTACGCATTTCTACCTGGTAAATGGCCCGACACTGGCCAATTACACGATCGGCACAACGGCCCGCGTAACCACCATTATGAACAACAAGACCGGTGTCTGTGACATCTACGTCAATGGTGTGCACGCCGGCTCAAAGAGCGGCGGCAAAGGCGGCGGTGGGATGTACGACAAATGCGGCTCGTATGTAACGCGAAGCGGGACCGGTGGAATGGACGTCACCTGGACCAACCTTAAGTTCTGGAAGAAGTAGTCTCCGGAAGTTCTTCCGCAAAAGGACGGATCATGGCGGGTGGCTTGGCGCCAAAGCCAGAAACCACCCTCATGATCCGTCCGAAGAAGGACATGCTTTCGCCCGCCGGGGCCGCGTATGGGCAAACGCCGCGGGCGTGCCGCCCACACCGCGAAAAAGTCCGGTTATTATATCCGTTCGATCCGGGGCGGGGAGGGGGCTGGCTCCTTCCAAATTTTTCCCTGACGGCCAGTAAACCACGAACGCGCTTGATGGGGCGTTTAACGTTTAGTTTTTGGCCAACTTCAGTTATTTAAGATCCATGAGATGTTTTTCGAAATTCACGCTTTTACTTCTCATTACTGGGCTGGCCGGCGGCTCGCCCGGGCTCCGCGGCGCTTCCGGCTCGGATGAATCAATCCATTTGACCGCCAGTTTGGTTTCTCCCGACGAGGTGGCCCTGACGTGGAAGGATCCGGCACCGAACGTGGCCGGGCATATCGTCGAGTTTACGACGGCTGGGAATCCAGACTACATCACGCTCCGTTTTCTTCCGCCCGGTGAAAACAAGTTCACGCATGCCCGTCTCGCCCCGACCACCCCCTACTACTATCGGGTGAGACCGTTCTACGGGCCCGTGTCTGATCCGGTCGAAGTCACCTTGCCCAAGGAATTGTCGGATGCCGATTATGCAGCCAAGTTCGCCCTGCCGGAAGATTATAGCTGGGCGGCCCCCAAGACCATTGTGCCGAGAACGAAGGTGGCGGTGCATTCAATCAGGGATGCGCGAACGGCCGACCAGGGTGCGCCCACCGATCTGAAAGCCAGCCTCGTTAAGACCACGGTCAGCGCCTTCAACTTCACCTGGACAGATCACGCCAGCGATGCGGACGGATACGCGCTCGAGACCATGCCGGAAGGCGCATCCGGATTCACCGTCTGCGCGGTCATGGACCCCCATATCAATTCGTTTGGCTTTGCTTTCACCCCGCCCGTTCGGACGGGTCATTTCCGCGTTCGTGCTTTTTATTATGGGCCGCCTTCCAACGTCGTTGAACAACGGATCGGCGCATTGCCCGATTATGACGATCTTGGCACCAAAGCCGTGGCGCCTTCGACCCAGGGCAACCATTGAGAGGATTCGGCTTGGCGATGAGCGGCGATCCCAGGTTTAGACAAAGGCGGAGGTTTTGGTATGCGCTGCTTGCCGCCGCGGTGATGGCCTCCGCCATCTTCGGCTGGCGGTTTATCCGCATCGAAAAAGCTCCGGCGGCTCTCGCGGTCCCACCCGTGCCAACTGCTCAGGCCGCGCCACCAAAGAATCAAGAACCGGAACCCGCTCGGCAGGAAATTTCCTATGGCTCCGCCGGTTATGATGAACTTTTCGGCTTCCTGCGCGGAAAACCGGCGGGAGACGTTCTTGCGGCTCTCGGAGAAATTGCCAAAACCAGACCGGAATTGGCCATCGATCTGGCCGATGCATTGGGGCGCACCGAAGAGGAGAGAACGAGCTGGGTGATTGATGTCATGAAGCAATGGTCGGAGCGCGACCCTAACGCCTCCCTGTTATGGGTGATGCAGAACGGCGCCCGTGTTTCCGAACTGGCGCGCGGCACCCTGCCCGGCGTGGTCTTGGACGCGATGGCGGCGCGTGATCCCAAGGCGCTGCTTGGATTCGTGGATAGGCTCCTGCGCGCGGGTTATGACCAAAACCAATCCAGCGGCATCCCTCCGGCAATCGCGGTGCATTTGGGCCTGGAAGCCTTGATCAAGCGCGGCCAGCTGGATGCGGCCCGGGCGGCCGTCGAGTCATGGGCCCACGATCCCCGTGTCGCAAAGATCGGGGCCTCAGCTTTTGAGATTGTGGCGGCGGCCATGGGCAAAAGCGCACCGCAGGATGCAGGAACCTGGTTGAAGGCTTTGCCTGTTTCTGAGGATCGCAATGCTGCGCTCGGGACCTATGCCACCACCTGGGCGGGCACCGATCCGGCGGCAGCCATGCACTGGGCAGAGACTCTCTCGCCCGCTGACGGGCAACCCGCCGTCATCAGGGAAACCTTTAGCGAATGGATTCAGGCCGATGCCGATGGAGCGACAAAATGGCTGGCCGATTACGTCACCCGCGAGCCGCCCAGCCCGGACGACGATTACCTGATCGGCGCCCTCGTTTCCTATTCGCCCGCGGTGAAAAGCAAACCGGATCTCGCCGTAAAATTGCTCGATTCGATTTCCGACCCCACCAAACGAGAGCTGTACGAGGAACGGATCGTTCTGTCGTGGGGTCACCGTGACCCCGCCGCCGCCACCGATTATGTATGGAAAAGCCCGACGATTCCGCAGGCGCAGAAGCTGTTGCTGGTTCAACGAATGCAGACGGATGAAGGCGATGAGTAGATGGAATTTTCCCGGCAATGCCTGACCGAATGAGTTCCCAGCATACAGAGGCGGCGCAGATCAGTGTCATCATACCTTGCTTCAACGAGGAGGCGGTGCTTCCGGCTCTTTTTGAAAGATTGACCGCCGCGGCGGAAGGTTGGTCCTGCCCCTGGGAAATGATCGCGGTTGACGACGGCTCTCACGATGCCACCTGGGAGCTGTTGGTGGCACAAAACCAGCGTGACCCGCGCTGGAAGGCGATTTCCTTTACGCGCAATTTTGGGCAGCAAATTGCGGTTTCGGCAGGCCTGTTTCACGCCGCGGGTGAGGCGGTGATCGTCATTGACGCCGACCTGCAGGATCCGCCCGAGGAATTGCACCGGTTTATCGCGAAGTGGCGGGAAGGGTTTGAGGTTGTTTATGCCATCCGCACCAAACGAAAGGAATCTCCGCCCAAGCGATTTTGCTATTGGCTCTTCTACCGCTCATTGGCGAAGGTTTCAAAAAATCCGGTGCCTCTCGATTCCGGTGATTTCTGCTTGATGGACCGCAAGGTCGTCGAGGTGATCAAGGCCATGCCCGAGCGCAACCGGTTTATCAGGGGCCTGAGGGCTTGGGCCGGATTCAAGCAAATCGGCCTTAGCTATGAGCGGCATGGCCGGGCGGCCGGCGAGATCAAACATACGTTGAGCAGCCTGATGGGACTGGCCCTCGATGGTATTTTTTCGTTCTCCACCGTGCCGCTTCGTCTTGCTTCCTATCTCGGCTTTCTGGTTTCGGGCCTCGCGCTCCTCGGGGTGATCTTTACCTTCGCCCAGCGCATATTTCACGAATGGTTCGCTTCCATTGGACTGGGCCCGGTCCCCGGCTTCGCTACGATCGTGATTTCCATTCTCTTTCTCGGCGGGGTACAATTAATCTGCGTCGGCATCCTGGGCGAATACGTTGGCCGTGTTTACGATGAAGTGAAACGGCGTCCGCCCTGGCTGATCTCCAAGGGCGTGGGCGTAACACCGCAAGCTCCTCCACTTTGACCTTGTAAAACGATGGCTCCTTCTCGGTGTGGATTGTGCCGTCATCCTATGCTGGTACGCCTCGTGAAACAGCCCCACACCAATACGCCCGCATGAGCCGCCCCCTGGTCATAATCGGCGGTGGCATCACGGGGCTGACGGCCGCCTATCTGGCGGCGCGGGCCGGAGAAAAAGTGGTTGTTCTTGAGGGTTCCCCGCAGGCCGGCGGCCTCCTGGCAACGTTCACTGTCAATGACACCAGGCTCGAACACTACTACCATCATTTCTTCACCCACGATGCCGAGATTCGCTGGCTCGTCCATGAGCTGGGATTGGATGATCACCTGCAATTCAATCCGGCAACAATGGGGATATTCCGCGATGGACGACTATATGATTTCAACAGTCCGAAGGATCTTCTTCGCTTTGCCCCTCTCTCATTTGCGGGAAAACTGCGCTTTGGCGCAACGAGCCTTTATCTGGGCAAGCTGGCCGACTGGCGCCGGCACGAAGACGTCCCGGCGCTCGAGTGGTTTTATCGTTACGCCGGACGGGCCGCCACGGAGGCGGTCTGGCGGCCGATGCTTGAAGTCAAGTTTGGCCCCTTTGCCGGCCAGGTGCCGGTGGCGTGGATGATTGGACGGTTGAAGCAGCGCCTTGGCTCGCGCGAGCGCGGCGATGAAAGATTGGGCTATCTCCGCGGCAGCCTCAACGTCCTGCTCGACGCCTTGCTGAAAGAGCTGTCCGCCCTGGGGGTGAAAATCGTCCCGCAGGCGCGGGTCGACAAACTCATCATCCGTCAAAACGCTCTCGCGGCGGTTCAAACCACGGCCGGTGAGTTTGAGGGCGCCCGATTTCTGGCCACAATTCCGACCGTCCACCTCGCTCCTTTGCTCCGGGAGGTCAGGCCGGACTTTGCCCGCCGGCTCGCGGAGATAAAATATTTTGGCGCGGTCTGCACCCTATTGGAGTTGGACCGTCCGCTCAGCCAGGTTTACTGGCTGAACGTGGCCGATGCGGGCTTCCCGTTTGGAGGAGTCATCGAGCACACCAACTTTATTCCATCGAGCGTCTACGGCGGGCGCCACATTGTCTATCTGTCGCGTTATTTTGAAGTGGGCAACGCCCTGACCGGAATGCCGGAGTCGGAGATTGCCCGGATGATGATCGAACCGCTCAACCGGATCTACCCGCAATTTGATCGATCACACGTGCGTCAGGCGCACGTTTTCCGAACGCTGACGGCGGCGACGGTATGCGATTTGCAGTTTTCGCATAAAGTCCCGCCCGTCGTCACGCCACTGGCTAATCTTTATCTGGCAACAATGGCGCACGTCTATCCGGATGAACGCAGCTGTAATAATTCGATACGCGTTGCCGCAAATGCCTGCCGGCTGCTCGGTATTGAGGCTCCTGTCGTGCCGACCGGCGCCTCACTTTCGGGCCAGATCGGGATGGGTTGAGGCTTTTGCCGGGGCGTGGATCAGATTCCATGCGGTGAACTAGCCGCCGGTGAGTCGTACAATTCCCGTGGAGGCCCCGCCAGGGCCTCCCGCAAGTCGTGTTCGTCCAGCTTCCAGATGAGAATCGAATAACCAACATCATCGTCCGGCGGGCGTTTGGTGGCACGCAGCCATCCGCACAGACGGACGAAACGAAGCTTTTCCAATTTCTCGTAGGGCTCGTGCCAGGATTTTTCCGGGTACTTTTGAAAGAGAGCGGTAAGTGACGCGGGATCGTCCGGCGTGCACCCCAATTTCTCGAAACTTTGCAGGGTTTTTTGGTATTCATCCTCGTACACGCGGTTCCATGGGCCGAAAGTCTGCGTGTAGATATTTTGAAACATGGTGGCGCTGATTGCATAATATCCCGGCACATAGGGGAACGCCTGGGGTTTCCGCCAATCGGGATAACCGGGGAGACGCATGCTGTTGATGCCGTAATAGTCCGGGCTGTCCGTGCCAAAATAGGAGAGGAAGACGGCTTCGCCGTCGCCCGGATTGTGGACGGCAAGCCACCGCTTCAGCCCGGGAAGATCCTGGCCCCAATCAAGTGAGCTGTCGACCAGGTGCCGATAGCCTTGGGCGGGGCCGCCCGAAAGACCGTTGAAATAGGCCAGATAATGCGGCCGGATCAAAAGCGAATCGGCCGCGAACCAACCCATAAGCAAGACGACGCCGACTTTTGCCCAAAGCTTTTGCGTTGGCCACCACAGAATGGCGGACCCGGCCAGGACATAGAGGACGGGGTACAAAAACAGGATGTGTCGATGGCCAATATTTACCTTCTCGGTAATCGCCACCGCGGAGTAGACGAGGAACGAAATGACGAACGGGGTGGCCTGGTAGAACGAAGAGGCCGGCAGGGATGCATTCTCTCCTTTTTGTCTCCGCTGCCGCTCCAACCACCACCATCCCGCCAGTCCGAGTGGCAGAAGGAGAAGCAAGGCCGGAGGAGTTTTGACCCAAAAGGCGTAGAGGAAAAACCGGTGCCAGCCGCCGATCTTCCAGTGACCGTTCATAAAACTTGGGCGCCGCTCCGTTGTCGTGAGAAGCTCCTCGTTGCCCCTCAGATAGCCTTCCGGCAGCAAATGCCAGCGACGGCACCAATCCATCGCCGTCTGGACATGCGGCCCCAGCGGTGTGGCGCTACTTTCCCTCGGCACAAACACCAGGCCCGGATCGGTCGCATCAGCCCGGGCATCGTATCTAAAATCATAGCCGGCCCAGACGATGGCCACGGCGGCGAGGGCATGGATCAAAACCAGCCCAGCAATAATGCCAGCCTGGCCTCTGCGTCCTTTGATCACCCGCTTCGACCCCAGCTTCCACACCAGAGGCGAACCGGCGATCAACCGCACTATCACCAGCAGCGCGGTGATCGGCACGATCACGATCGAAGTCATCTTGCAGAGAAACAGGAATCCGAGCGATAACAGGCTTGTGACCAGCCATCCCCAAGTGACGTTGTGGAGCAGACGCCAGATGCTCCAGGTGCTGACAAAGAGCATCAAGGCGGTGGACATATCGGTGGTGACCATGGCTCCATGGGCCAGCATGTGCGGACAAAAAACAAACAGCCCCAGGGCAATCAGACCGCCCCCGTTTCCGAAAAGCTCTCGCGCACATAAAAACACCGCGAACCCCAACGCGACGCCCAGCAGCGCGACCATCGCCCGTCCCTGCAACAGCAGGGTGGCGGGGTCATTGCCGCTCTGAAAAAAGAATATGAACGCCATGTTGAACCATTCGGCCTGCCGCCACAGCGGATTGGAAATGGAGGGATACTTGGGCCGCGAAATGAGCAGCGGCAAAGAAGCCCAGCGTTTGACAAAGTCTCCGTTGGCCGGGCTGAGACGGAAGTCATTGTTTAGCCAGTAATTATAACCGGTGGCGAGGTGATCGATCTCGTCGAAAGTGACTCCTTTTTGCCAGCTGGCACTAAACGCCATGAAAAAATAAAACAGGAGCAGGGCTGCCACGACGCACCAGATCAGCCTGCCCTTCGGACTGCGAATATCAGGCGGGGCAGAGGGAGAAAGCATGAATCAATTTCCCAGAAAAATATCACGTGGCCAGCCGTAAAACGGCATGAGCGCCCGACAAAATCCGTTTTCCCATCGGTCAAAGAACCGTTTTCAATGCGTCGCCGTGAGCACTAAAATTTCGCGTCAGCAGCCAGCCAATGCCGCTTCGCCTGGGGCTGTCGCCCTTGCGTGTGGTGTGCTCGTGCTCGCGGCACTGGCCGCCTATCATAACAGCTTTTCCGTGCCGTTTATCTACGATGACTCGGCGGCCATCACGGATAATCCTACGATCCAGCATCTCTGGCCGATCTGGCCGGCATTGTCACCGCCACCCGGTTTAACCACCAGCGGCCGGCCGATCGTCAACCTCTCCCTGGCCATCAACTATGCGCTCGGCGGCGTGCAGGTAGGGGGCTATCATGCAGTCAACCTCGCGATCCATATTTTGGCCGGCTTGACGCTGTTCGGCCTCATGAGGCGAACCCTCCTGCGTTCCGCATCTGCAGGACGGTGGAAGGCGGGCGCTCTCGCCTCAAATGTTGCGACTTCGTCCATGGTTATGGCCTTCGCCATCGCGCTCATCTGGACGCTGCATCCTCTCCAGACCGCAGCGGTGACGTACACCGTGCAACGGGCCGAGTCGCTCATGGGGCTGTTTTATCTGCTGACGCTTTATTGCTTCGTTCGCGGGACGAATTCCAATTCTTCCGGCATCAGACCCCTGTCCTCTGGCTTCTGGTATCTGTGCTCTTTTCTTTGCTGCCTTCTCGGCATGGCAACCAAGGAGGTGATGGTCTCGGCTCCGCTGATGGTGCTGCTTTACGATCGCACTTTTATCGCAGGGTCCTTTCGGGACGCCTGGCAGAAACGCTGGCGATTATATTTGGGGCTGGCTGCCACCTGGCTGTTGCTGGCTTGTCTGGTGGCGGGCACAGGCGGCAACCGCAATGGATCGGCCGGTTTTGGCGGAGGGGTGTCCTCGTGGGCCTACGCATTGACGCAATTCCCCGCGATTTCGCGCTATCTCCGGTTATCCCTCTGGCCGCATCCCCTGGTTTTCGATTATGGGAGAGCGCTGGTGAAGCCGGGCGTGAGCGTGATCCCGTATGTATTGATCGTGGCCGTGCTGGTGGCGGGCACGCTCGCCGGGCTGTGGCGTGGTCGTGCGCTCGGATTCGCCGGCATTTGGTTTTTCGCCATTCTCGCTCCCAGTTCCAGTGTCGTCCCGGTGGCGACGGAAACGATGGCCGAACACCGGATGTACCTGCCGCTGGCCGCGGTGATTGCGCTTTTGGTGTTGGGGTGCCATGCGTTGGCCGGACGACGAAGTCTGCCCGTGCTCTTCGGCTTCGCGATTCTGCTTGGGTTTTTTACCCTGCGACGGAATGAAGATTACTCGAGCGCCCTGGCCATTTGGAGCGACACTGTGGCCAAATCACCGCGCAATGCTCGGGCGCAAAACCAGCTGGGATTTGCGCTGCTGCAGACCGGCCGGAGTTCCGAGGCTCTGCAGCCTCTTGAGGAAGCGGTACGGCTTGAACCCGCCGATGCCGAAGCCCATCGTAACCTGGGCGTCGTTTTGGATACGATGGGTCGGGTGATCGAAGCGGTTGGACAATATAAAGAGGCACTGCAGATCAAGCCGGACTATGCCGATGCACACAATAGCCTGGGAAATGTTTTGGCTCGGCAGGGCCGGATACCGGAGGCAATCGGGCACTACGAGGAAGCCGTGAGGCTCAACCCCCAGAATGCATCCATCCATAATAACTTGGGCCTCGCCCTCGCCCGGACCGGAAAGATGGCGGAAGCGATTGAACAATTTCAGGAAGCATTGCGAATCAAGCCGGACTATGCTGACGCGCACCACAATCTGGGGCATGCCTGGGCAAATAGAGGCGACGTCCCGGAGGCAATCGGAGAGCTGGAGGAAGCTCTGCGACTCAACCCCAATGATGAGCCGGCATCCGTTGAGCTGGCGCGACTGCGTGCCCTTCAATCAATGCCTGCTCCGATGCAGCCAAATCCCTGAGATCCATGAATTGTCCGAGGCGGCGCAGCCGGCGCGGTGTCTCCACGGTCGTGGAATTCCGTTTCATCATTATCTAACCTCAGAATAACCTGTTGCGTCGGCCGAAGGGTAGGGGCGTCCGGACTCGTGAACCTCATTCATCGCAAGGTCTTGGCAATAATCCCTTATTTTCGGGGGTATTTTTTGCTCCCGAAAATGATACATTACGAATGCCCCACTCTATCCCCACGGGATAGGGCTATTCACCCCCGTCTGTGCCCCCTAAACCTGCAAGGTTATATATGTACGCTACAAAACGTATTGCTCAAATGCTTGCCGCGGTCGCTCTTGTCTGTGGCCTATCCCTGTCAGCCCATGCCCAAATTGGCAGCGGGTGGACGCCCTTCACGGAAACATTCACCATCCAAACCTCGAACGGTGCCACCGCCACCCCGATACCCGGCGGCTATGAGTTCACGACCCCGAATAAAGGGGTTGGCGTCGTATCACGGGCTGAGCAGCGGTTTGCCACCATGCCTGCCAATTCCGTCGTGCAGTGGCAAGGCGACTGCGTTGTCAAAAGCCTGACCGGCGACCGGATTGCCGTAAAACAAAACCACCAGATCACCATTTCCTCTTTTCTCATCATTGATATCACTAAAGCCGGTGGTACACATTTCTTTATCGTCGGAACCAACGACGATCTGGGCTCCTACACGATCGGCACGCCGATCCGCATGACGACCATTATGAACAACAAGACCGGGGTCGTTGATATCTATTTCAATGGTGCGCACGTTGGATCAAAGAGTGGCGGCCTCGGCGGCGGCGGCATGTACGACAAGTGCGGCTCGTATGTGTCGCGAAGCGGGACCGGTGGAATGGACGTCACCTGGACGAATCTTAAGTTCTGGATAGGCGGCACCACCGGCGGTGGGACCCCTCCCTCCGCTCCGGTGTTTAGTCCGGCCCCCGGCGCTTACACGGGCGCCCAGTCGGTGACGATTACGAGTGCCGGCTCAACTTCCGTCCGCTATACGACCGATGGGTCAACGCCGACGGCTTCTTCGACGCTGTATTCCGGCCCGGTCACCCTTTCGACGACTACCACCCTGTCCGCAATCGGCACAAACAGTAGCGGTTCAAGCCCGGTCACCAGCGGTCTCTACGCGATCACGATTCCACCGCCCTCTGCTCCGGTGTTCAGCCCGGCCGCCGGCACTTACACGGGCGCCCAGTCGGTGACGATTACCAGTGCCGGCTCAACTTCCATCCGCTACACGACCGATGGGTCAACGCCGACGGCTTCTTCGACGCTGTATTCCGGCCCGGTTGCCATTTCGGCGCCGGGAGCCACCTTGTCCGCCATCGGCGTAAACAGCGGGGGCTCAAGCCCGGTCACCAGCGGCGTTTATACGATTAACGGACCCGCGCCGACGTATAACTTCGAGGCGGAAAGCCTCTCGCCGGTGGGCAGCGGCGGCACCGTGAGCATAACCAACGACGCCAATGCCAGCGGCGGCGTGCTCGAGTTCCTCAACGCCACCGCCACGGGCCAGACCATCACCTTCACCACCCCGAGCATGTCAGCCGGCACGTATCAGGTGCAGATGCGTTACAAGACGAACACATCCCGCGGCCAGCACAGCCTGAAGATCGACGGCGCGCAGGTCGGCGGTACGCTCGACCAGTACGCCACGACGCAGGCTTACCTGACAAAGACGTTCGGTAACGTTACCTTTGCCACGGCTGGCACGCATACCATCGTGCTGACGGTGACCGGCAAAAACTCCGCTGCGACGCACTTCTACCTTACCGCGGACAAGTTCACCTTCGTCGGACAGTAGACGTCGTTGATTCGAGTTTCGGTTATCTCATGGGCGGCCTTTCGGCCGCCCAATTTTTTGGTTTATACGCCCGGAGCTCGCACGACAGCTGTGGGCGTCGGCTCTGGCGCCTCCTCATGCCTACCTATTTGGTTGGTTGGGCATTCTGCCCATAGCTGCCGTCACTCCGTTGATGCAAAATGACCAGATTGCCATCGGGATCGTGAAGCTCGCACGCAACGCAAAATCCGCTGTCGACCGGCTCTGCCTCGATGTGGACGCCACGCCGTCGCAACTCCTCATATGCGGAACGAACATCCCCGACCGCGAGAGCAATACGTCCGCCAACTCTTTCACCCTTCGCGATCGCATTCCCCTTCAATGATAAAGTCACGTTGCCGCAGTCGAATTCTGCCCACTGATATTCGGCGCTATAGATCTCGCACTTCAGTCCAAGCGTGTCGCGATAGAACTCAACGGACCGGGCCAGGTCCGAGACGAGAAACATCACGAAGTCAGTGCCGCGAACATGCATCTGTCAGAATTGCCCGGCGTCAAAGGTGAGCCCGCACCGCAGCGGGCATTGGCTCGAGCGCCCGGCTAGCCGGATTTTTTATCTTCCTCAATAATTTGCATACCCTCAGTCCAGTCGCAGTAGACCTGCCACAGCTTTACCTTGCCATCCGCGACATTTGCCTTCCACGCGGCTGGCATGGCGATCCGATTTTTTGGAACGAGGCCTCGCTTGCCGTTGTAAGTCCCGGAGACCGATCCAAAAACCGCGACGGTGCCGTTTTGATTCAGTCTAGCATCCACCAGAATTTGGTAGTCGGGGAACATCGCGAAATATGCCTTCCACCCTGCGATCATCTCCTGCCGCCCTGACACGCGTCCACCTCGTGAATCAATGAAGGTATGATCCTCTGACATCAAATCAGCCAGAGCAGCTACGTCGTGCCGATTGATTGCCGCGATAAATGCCGTTACGACATCGGCGTCAGGTGAAGTTTCTTTCACGATCGATTTTGGTTCAGTCGCGTATGCAAATGACGCAAGTAAAAAGATCGCGCACACACCCAGAGTTGCAATGAATTCCATATTTTCGCCGAACGTTAAAGATGGCCCACGCGGGCATCAACGTTGCCGAGGTGGCCCCGGCCGGTCCGCGTCGGTCTGGCGGCTGGCAAGGCTTTTCGTCATCTGAGCGCGAGGTAGACAAAAGCGAACAGCATCCGTCCAAGGATCGGCCCTGCCAAGAGTGCGATCGCTTCCGCTTGTGTCCGTCCTTCTGACAAGTGCTGCAATGCTTCCTGCCACGGGTTCAAATGCCATCGCAGATCCATGTCTTTGGCAAATGTCGCAGGGAAGACGCCCATACCGACGTAGATCAGAATGCAGACCAACCAGACAATCCCAAGGAGGGGCGATACCAGCGTCGGGATATGGAACTCATGCAATGCCGCAGCGCTTAAGCCTGTCGCCAATCCGACAACGAAAACGCGGCGTGCAAACGAACGTCGACGTGCCGCAAGTTCTTGCCGAGCTACGAACTCTTGCTCGACCAACTGCTTCTCTTCTGGTGTGAGCTGGTGCTGCATACTTTTGCCGGAGGCAGGGCTGACACTGACGCGGGGACAAGCGTGGCAGCCATGGAAGCTATTTCTGCTTCTTCAGCAGATCGCGGATTTCCTCGAGGAGCACTTCCGAGCGCGGCGGGGCGGCGGGCGCGGCCTCCTCGTGCCGGCGCAGGCGGTTGATGCCTTTGACGAGGATGAAAACCGCGACCGCGACGATGAGAAAATTGATCACGGTGTTGATGAAGACACCGAGGTTGAGCGTGACCGCTCCGGCGGCCTTGGCCGCGGCGAGCGAGGGATACGGGCCGACCGCCTTGGCGCCTTCTTTCAAGACGACGAAGAGGTTGGTGAAATCGACGCCGCCGACCAGCAGGCCGATGGGCGGCATGATCACGTCGTTCACCAGCGAGGTGACGATGGTTCCGAACGCGCCGCCAATGATCACGCCCACGGCGAGATCGACGACGTTTCCCTTGACGGCGAATTCCCTGAATTCTTTTAAAAACATGGCATTTCCTTAATCACGAGGTTCGACGGACCGGGGATAGACAATCTGACGAGGGATTTGTCCCCTTGGGGCGGGCGATGCGAGCAAATAGTATGCCGGGGGGAGGGAACCGCGGGCGATTTGGGCGGTTGAAAGCATTGGCCTCTTCGTGGCATCATGGGTCGTCGATGATTTCCTCGCTTTATCGCCTGGTCCGCTGGCTGGTGCAGAAATTTGCGCTGGGCGTGCTGATTGCCGTCCTCGGTCTGGCTGCCTACGGCTTGTGGCTGTTTTTGAAGGACAACGTGGATTTCGACGCCGTGCGACAGCAGTTCCTCGCCGAACTGACCGGGCAGCGGCAGCATTTTCGCGAGGCTTTGGCCGACGTGAGCAAACGCATGGTGTCGATGCAGGCGGAAATTGCCGGAGAGCAGGCGCGGGCGCAGAAGGCCGACCGGGTGGTTGGCGAACTGCGCCAGATGGAGAGTCTGTGGCAGCGCGTCTTTGGCGACAGCGCGCAGCAGCGCGCCTACGCCGAGCAGGAGGCGCGCATGGAGCAGGTCAAACACGCCGCGGAGAAGCGGGTGGTCGACCTGCAGCAACAACTGGTCCGCACGCAATGGGAAAAGGACGGAATCGAGATCGCCCTGGGCAAAATCGACAAGCGCATCCGGACAGAAGAGGCCAGCCAATCGCGCGTCGTCCACTACCTCCTGCTCGCCTGGGACAAGACCAAATGGTACGTCGCGGCTGCGCTCGGCTTGTATTTTTTCGGCCCGTCGCTGGGCAAGCTGGTTTTGTTTTTCGGCCTGGCTCGCTTGATCGAAAACGGCCGGCCGATCCGGTTGGCGGACGAGCCGGTGGCGTTGCCGCAGGTGAGTGAGAGCCGCCCCTCGCTCGACGTTTCGCTCTGGCCGGGCGACCGGCTGTGGGTGAAGGAGGCATTTTTGCAGGCGTCGGACGAGGGTTTGCGCCTCCGCACGCGCTTCGTGCTGGACTGGAGGCTGCCGTTCACCTGCGTGGCCTGCGGCCTGATCGAGTTGGTGGAGATGCGCAACACTCGCGCGGGCGAGGAGCTTCGCGTCACTTTTTCGCATCACGACGACCCGACAGTGGAGATCGCGCTCGTGGCCGTGCCCGACGGGGGCTCGATCGTGCTGCGGCCGAGTTTTCTCAAGGCGGTGATTCTGGCCGGTGACAGCCGGCTGACGATCCGGCGGCATTGGCGGTTCTTCACCTGGCAATCCTGGGTGACATTGCAGTTCCGTTATTTCGAGTTTGCCGGCCCGTGCCGCCTGCTCGTGGCGGGCAGCCGCGGGGTGCGGGCGGAGCGTCTGAAGGAACGCGAGGGCCAGGAACGGCCGGCCCGCCGTGCCAACCAGGACGTGACCATCGGCTTCACTCCCAATCTCGAGTACCGGCCGGTGCGGGCGGAAACCTTCTGGGCCTATTTTCGGAGCATGAATCCGCTATTCGACGACCTCTTTGCCGGTGTTGGACTTTTTTTGTGCCAGCGCACGGCGGCCAAGGGGCCGGCCAGCGGCGCGCGCCGTTTCTGGGCCGGACTGTGGAGCGGCCTGCTCAAGGTTTTCGGAGTATGAAGCGCGTGGCCAACCGAGGAAATTTGAAGCAGGAAACCAGGAAAATCACCAGCCCCGGAGGTAAAACGCACCGGTCCTGATTTGCCCATGCGACTCTGACTGGTGTTTCCAGGTTTCCTGGCTTCCCTCTTCATCATGCTTTTCAATCTCAAGGCCGACTATGCGCCGACTGGCGACCAGCCGCAGGCGATCGAGGCGCTGGTGAAATCGGTCCAGGCCGGCCACCGTCACCAGACCCTGCTGGGCGTGACCGGCTCGGGCAAGACTTTCACCATGGCCAATGTCATCGCCCGTTGCGAGCGGCCCGCGCTGATCATTTCCCACAATAAAACCCTCGCCGCCCAGCTTTACTCCGAATTCAAAAATTTCTTTCCCGACAACGCCGTCGAGTACTTCGTCAGCTACTACGATTACTACCAACCCGAGGCTTACATTCCCTCGAGCGACACCTTCATCGAAAAGGACTCATCGATCAACGAAGAGATCGAGCGCCTGCGCATTTCCGCCACCAGCTCGCTGGTCAGCCGGCGCGACGTCGTCGTGGTCGCGAGCGTCTCCTGCATTTATGGCCTCGGTTCGCCGGAAGATTTCACCACCCTGCGGATCGAGCTGCGGCGCGGCCGGCCCCTCGGCCGGACCCAGCTGCTGGAGCGGCTGGTGGACAATCTTTACGAGCGCAACGATTACGAACTGAAGCAGGGCCGGTTTCGCGTCCGCGGCGACGTCATCGACATCATGCCGGCCTACAGCGAGAACGCCCTGCGGGTGGAATTATGGGGCGACGAGGTCGAGGGCATCACCGAATTCGAGCCGTTGACCGGCGAAACGCTGCGCACCCTCGATCAGTTCGACCTTTATCCGGCCAACCAGTACGTCACGACCCGCGGACGCCTGGAGACGGCCATTCCCGCAATCCGGGCCGAGCTCGACGAGCGGGTGGCGTTTTTTGAACAAAGCAACCGTTATCTCGAGGCCCAGCGCATCCGCATGCGCACGAATTACGACCTGGAGATGCTTTCGGAAATGGGCTTTTGCAACGGCATCGAGAACTACTCGCGCCATCTCACCGGCCGCCAGCCGGGCGAGCGCCCCTTCTGCCTGATCGATTTTTTTCCGAAGGACTTTCTGCTTTTCATCGACGAGAGCCATGCGACCGTGCCGCAGATCGGCGGGATGTATAACGGCGACATTTCGCGCAAAAAAGTCCTGGTCGATTTCGGCTTTCGCCTGCCGTCCGCGCTCGACAACCGGCCGCAGAGTTTCGCTGAATTTGAGCGGATCACCCGGCAGACCGTCTACGTTTCCGCCACGCCCGCCAGCTTCGAGCTCGAGCGTTCTGCCGTCGTGGCCGAGCAGCTCATCCGTCCGACCGGCCTGCTCGATCCGGAAATCACCCTCAGGCCGACGAAGGGCCAGGTGGAGGACCTGATCGGCGAAATCAAAAAGGCAGTGGCGGCGGGTGAGCGCGTGCTGGTCACGACCCTGACCAAACGGCTGTCCGAAGACCTGACGGCTTTTTTGCGCGAGGCGAAGCTGCGGGTGGAATACCTGCACAGCGACATCGACGCGATCGAGCGGGTGGAGATCCTGCGCAACCTGCGGCTGGGAAATTTCGACGTGCTTGTCGGCATCAATCTTCTGCGCGAGGGGCTCGACCTGCCGGAAGTGGCGCTGGTCGCGATTCTCGACGCGGACAAGGAGGGATTTTTGCGCAGCGAGACGAGCCTGATCCAGACGGCGGGCCGGGCGGCGCGACACGAGAAAGGGCGCGTGATTTTTTATGCCGACCAGATCACCGGCTCGATCCGCAAGACCCTCGAGGTGACCAACTATCGCCGGGCCAAGCAGATTGCCTACAATCAGGAGCACGGCATCACGCCGCGCAGCGTGCAGCGTGCCGCACAGAGCAGCCTGCATGTTTACGACGGCAGCGGAAAGCGTGACGAGCCGGAGGTGGCGGAGAAAGTGGATGACGTCGCGGCGGTGATCGCCGAACTGGAGGACGACATGGCCGAGGCGGCGGCGAAGCTGGAGTTCGAGCGTGCAGCGTTGCTCCGTGACCAAATCCAGGCCCTGAAATCGGGTGACTTCAAAAAGGCGGCGGCCCGGCCTCGCGAGTATCCGCGCCGCGCCCGGCCGCGCTCGGGCGCCTAGGCGGGACGGTGTCAGGTGATGAATGGAACGGATAGCCCGCGTCCTGGTGCGAAACGCCGCGACCGGGGGACACGGCATCTGGCTGATGAATGGCACGGCCGAGCGGCTTCATTCCGCTCCCCAACATAACTGTTTCTTGGCAGCCGATCGGCTGACGGGACCTGAATTTCGCTCTTTGCCCAGCACAAAAGGCACGCATGAGTTGCCAAATGATGCGGAGTCGGGCAGGGCGGGTTTCGGTCATAGTGGACGCGTCCGATGATCTCGCCCAACGAAGAGGCCGTTTCCGCTCCGCTCGATCCCGCGCTGATCCGCAAGTATGCGGTGCCGGGCCCGCGCTACACTTCCTATCCGCCGGCGACGCAGTTTCAGACTGAGCGCGAGGCTTGGGGCCTGGACGAGGCGCTGGCGGCCGACCAGGCCGGGGGCGGTCCGCTCTCGCTCTATTTCCATCTGCCTTTTTGCGAAACGCGCTGCTGGTTTTGCGGCTGCAACACGGTGATCACCCGCCGGCGCGAGGCGGCGGCGGAATACCTCGATGATCTGGCGGAGGAAATCCGTCTGATGGCGGCGCGGCTCGATCCGGCGCGGCCGGTGGCGCAACTGCACCTCGGCGGAGGCACGCCGACCTTCCTCCCGCCGGAACAGCTGCGGCGGCTGGGCGCGCTGGTACGCCAGCACTTCCATTTTACGCCGGACGCGGAAATCAGCGTCGAAGTCGACCCCCGGCGCCTGACCCACGACCACGTCGTGGCGCTGCGCGAGCTCGGCGCCAACCGCGCCTCGCTCGGCGTCCAGGATACCGATCCGCGGGTGCAACTCGCCATTCACCGGCTGCAACCGCACATGCTCAACTATCAAGCCGTCGGCTGGCTGCGGGCGGAGGGATTCCACTCGATCAACGTCGACCTGATCTACGGCCTGCCCCTCCAGACCGCCTCTTCTTTCGGTCGCACCCTCGACGACGTGCTCACGCTCGAGCCGGACCGGCTTTCCGTTTTCAGTTATGCCCACATTCCCTGGCTCAAGCCGGCCCAGCTCATTTTTGAAAAGCGCGAGGAACTGCCGCCGCCGGAGGCCAAGCTGGAAATGTTCCTGGAGGCGCACGCCCGGCTGACCGGCGCCGGCTATGTCGACATTGGTCTCGACCATTTTGCCCGGCCGGACGATGAGCTCGCCGCCGCGCTGCGCGCGGGCACGCTCCATCGCAATTTTCAAGGCTACAGCACCCGCTCCGGGGCCTCGCTCTACGGATTCGGCATGTCCGCGATTTCGCAGACGGCGGACACCTATCGCCAGAATTTCAAATCGTTGCCGGAATACCGCGCCGCCTTGATGGACAAGCGGCTGCCGATTGAGCGCGGGCTGCGGCTGACGGCGGAGGACCGCCGGCGGCGCACCATCATCATGCGGATCATGTGCGCGCGCCGCCTGGATTACGCCGCGTTGTCCGGCGAACTCGGGGTGGAATTTCTCCAGGCTTACGCCCGGGAGCTGGAATCGCTCCGCGACCTGGAGGGCGACGGCTTGATCGAGCGAACCTCCGCCGGGCTGACGGTGACGCCGCTGGGCGCGCCGCTGCTGCGGGTGATCGCCATGCGTTTTGACGCCTACCTGGCTCCGCCGGGGACGCGGCGCCACGCGCAAACGGTTTAGCCAGGCGCTATGCCCACTCGGGCGGATTCTGCAGGTGGGATTTGAGCACGCCGATGCAGGGCAGATTGCGGTAGCGTTCGGCAAAATCGAGGCCGTAGCCGACGGCGAACTTGTCGGGGATCTTGAAACCGACGAAGTCGGCCTCGAAATCGACCTCCCGGCGGCCCTGTTTTTCCAGCAAAACGCAGGTGCGGACGCTGGCCGGCCCGAGTTTTTTGATCGACTGCACGACCATGACGAGGGTCTTGCCGGTATCGAGGATGTCGTCGATCAGCAGGACGTGACGGTTGGTAAGGTCGAGGGTGAAACTGTGCAGAATCTGGGGCCGGCCGACGGAGCGGGTCTCGTTGCGGTAACTGGAGATGCGGATGCAATCGAGGCGGACGGGATTTGTGATTTCGCGCAGAAGATCTGCGGCGAAAAGGATGGCGCCATTGATGATGGCGATGGCGGTGATCTCGTCCTTCCCGTAGAGCGCGGAAATCTCCGCGCCGAGCTTTTTCAGCCGGCGCTTGATCGCAATCTCGGAAACGAGAACGGTCTCGAGGTCGGCATGGCTGTGGAAAGCGGAGGCCTTTGACATGGGCAGCGGCTCACCCACTAAGAAGGGACTGGTCCGCTGAGGCAAGGGTTGCATGCTTAAACTGGAAGTTAAATTTTTTGACTTTGGGCCGGGCGGTGATTGCTTGCGTGCGGCGGCCCGCGAATGATTTCCATCCAGATCAGGCAGTTGACGAAGAAGTTCGGAGCGGCGACGCCGCTCAGGGCCGTGGACCTTGACATCGGAGCAGGGGAGTTGTTCGCCCTGCTCGGACCGAGCGGGGGAGGCAAGACCACGCTCTTGCGCAGCCTGGCGGGCCTGCAGGCGCCGGACGAAGGGCAGATTTTTTTTGATGGTGAAGAGGTGACCCGGCTGGCGCCACACCGCCGCGGCATCGGCATGGTTTTTCAAAATTACGCCCTGTGGCCGCACCGCAGCGTGGCGGAAAATGTTGCCTTCGGTCTGGAGGAGCGGCGGGTGCCGCGCGCCGAGATCGATCGGCGCGTGGCCGAGGCGCTGACCGCGGTGCGGATGGAGGGTTTCGCCGAACTGCGGCCGGGCGGCCTCTCCGGGGGCCAGCAGCAGCGGGTGGCGCTGGCGCGGGCGTTGGTGGTCAGACCGCGCTGCCTTCTGCTCGACGAACCGCTTTCCAATCTCGACGCCAGCCTGCGCCTGGAGCTGAGGACGGAAATCCGGCGGGTCTGCAAGGAATTCAAGCTGACCACGGTCTATGTCACGCACGACCAGAAGGAGGCGCTGGCGGTTTCCGACCGTCTGGCGATTCTCGACGGCGGGCGGGTCTTGCAGGTCGGAGCGCCGAGGGAAATCTATCAACGGCCGAACAGCCGGGCGGTGGCGGGTTTCCTCGGAGAGGCGAATTTCATCCCGGCCACGGTCGTTTTCGCGTCACCGGAGCGGGTGGTGACCGAGTCGGCTGCCGGCCGGCTTGAAGGAGTACCGGGCCGCGGCGTGTCCAAACTTGCGGCAGGAGCCGCCGTCACCCTCCTAGTCCGGCCGGCGTGCTGGACGCTCAGCCGTGAGGCCGTCGCCGGTCGGAACAACCTGCGTGGCCGGATTGGCGCGGTCGCCTACCTGGGCGAGACCGTGCAGTACGATTTTTCATCCGACGGGCTGACGCTGAAAATCATGGAACTGAATCCGGGATTCGCCGCCGGCGAAGAATACGTTGCCAGCATGGCGCCCGGAGATGCGGTGGTGCTTGCGGAATAATCCGCGCGGAAGGGGGCGGAAGCGAGTCAGGCCCGGACCGGAACGAGCGTCAGCCGGCGGCGGCGCCAGAGGAAAAACCCCAGGGCCATGGCGGTGAAGAAGGCGCCGTAGGTCGCGGGTTCGGGCACCGGCGTGATCTGGTGATCGTTGCCCGGCCCGTCGGAGTAAGGCATCCATTTGGTATCGCTGCCGCTGTAGGTCGGAGGGTCGAACACGATCTGAGCAAGGGAGGTCAGACCGGGATTATTGGTGGAGTAGAAATAGTCCACGGCGTTTGCCCAGTTGGTGATCGTGAGAGTGACGCCAGGGTCGATGAGAAAGTTGGTCGTGTCGAGAATAGAGGCGAGGCCGCTGCCGAAATCGATGGTGGAATTTCCGGTGATATGGAGGGTGTTGACGTCGAGAGTGAAGCCGGCCAAGGCGAGGATGCCGGCGTTAAGGTTGAGCGTGC
>Ga0070741_10004767_pt1 | contig 31310 bp, 26 predicted proteins | sample Coa_R1_4_FD_66440 | JGI IMG/M metagenome (GOLD analysis project Ga0070741, IMG submission 66440) | Surface soil microbial communities from Centralia Pennsylvania, which are recovering from an underground coalmine fire - Coalmine... | ecosystem: Environmental > Terrestrial > Soil > Unclassified ... | reverse complement strand
GGCCTCGCTCCGAGGGTGGCGGCGGTCTTCCCGGTCTTCCACGTCGCGCACGGGCTCGGCATGTTCCGTGCCCTGCTCGACCGGGTTTCGACCTCACGCTGAGAGGGCCCTCGAGGGAATGCCCTCGCACGGAGCGGCGTAGCAGACGGCACGCTGCGTCGATCCGCGGGGCTCGACGAGAGGCTTCCGTGCGAGCCCGTTCGTTCGATCAGCGGCAGCGACCGGCGTTCGACCGACCTCGTCGAGACGCCGCGAGCCCGCGGCGCGCCACGACCGTCCCGTCCTTCACCGGGGCGGCAACGAGTCCGCGCCTGCCAGACGGGCCAGCTTGAGCCCGAGGTGCGTGATCAGCCGGTGGTCGCCGTTTCGCCGGAGATCGAGCTTGTACAAGGCGGCGATGCGGTCGAGCCGCTGATACAGCGTCGTCCGGTGGACGTACAGCTTGGCCGCGGTCCTCTGGACGTCACCTGCGAGGTCGAGAAACACCTCCGCCGTCGCGGCCAGTCCCTGATCCGCCAGGAGTTGTCGCACCCGCAAGTCGATCGCCCCGTTGTCCGCCTCTTCCGCGGGAACGAGAGAGAGCGCCCGGAAGACGCCGAGGTCGTCCCAGGCCACGATCGGCCGCAGGTCGGGCATCGCCCGCGCCATCCGGAGCGCCCGCCGCGCCTCGGCGTAGGAGCGGCTCGCGCGCTCGAGCTCGGCCGCGCCACCGATTCCGACGAAGACGTCGAGATCGGCGGTGTGCGCAGCGAGATGGCGGACCCGTTCGGCGACCCGGGCCGCCGGGGCCAGATCGTCCTGCCTGCGAAGCCCGGCCAGCAGGACGCCGAGACCGAGGATCACGCCCCCGAGAGCGGCTTCGGGCGAGGCCTGCTCGCCGGCGCGCTGCACTGCGAGGGTGAGGTCGCTGACTGCCGTCGGGGACAGCTCTTCCCCGTCGGCCGGCCCCGCGACGATCACGGCGATCGGACCGTCGTGGCTGTACGTGCCGAGGGCGCGCGCCTCTGCCGCGACCCGCTCGTTCTCGGGATTCGGAATCAGCAGGAGGCGCAAGAGGTCGGTGTCGACCTGCGTCAGAAGGCGGCGGCGGTAGAGCAGGGCGCCGATCTGGTTCGCGACTTCCACCGCCGGCCCCAGATCCTTCTCGGTCACCTTCTTGCGACCGAAGATCAGCCAGATGAACCCGAGTGCGATGCCCCGGAACCGGACGGGCACGCACCAGCGCTCGAGGATGCCGAGCTTCTTGTCGACGGGCGTCCGGATCGGTCCGGGGGACTCCCGATAGCCCCACTGGTCGAACCACGCGCGCATCTCCGGCGTCAAGCGCCGATGGATGATCCCCCACATCCTGACCTCGTCGACGGCGACGTCGTCGTGCGCCGTGTGCGCGAGCAGCCGCTCCTCGAGATCGACAAGCGAGACGGCCGCCCCGAGCTCTGCGGCGAGACCGTCCGCGAGCGCCTGGAGGTCGGCCTCCGACATTCGCCGATTGTACTCGGGCTTCTGCGAACCCTGCAACGATTGTCGATAGACGCCCGATCGCGGAGGAACATACCCTCTCGCAGGTGGATCCCCGGCCGTCAGTGACTGCGGGCGCCGGCGCGACGCTCGACTTCGAAGGCCGGCCGGTTCCGATCTCGCCCGGGGACACGGTCGCCTCCGCGCTGTACCGAAGCGGTTTGCGCGTGTTCTCGCGCTCGTTCAAGTACCACCGCCGCCGCGGGCTCTATTGCCTGTCCGGAGACTGCCCGAATTGCATGGTCACCATCGACGGCGAGGCGTCCGTCCGGTCGTGCATCACCGAGGCGAAACCGGGGCAGCGAGTTCGGCGCGAGGGGAGCTGGCCGTCCGTCGACCACGATGTCCTCGCGGTGATCGACCGCATGCACCGTCTGGTTCCGGTCGGCTTCTACTACAAGGCGCTGATCCGGCCGCGGTGGGCATGGCGCGCGCTGGAGCCGTGGGTGCGGAAAGCCGCCGGTCGCGGGGCGATCGACGGATCTCGCGCACCCGTCGATTGCGAGACGCGGCACCTCCACCCGGACGTCGTCGTCGTGGGTGGCGGCGTCGCCGGCCTGTCGGCTGCGCTCGCGGCCGCGGAGCGTGGGCACTCGGTCGTGCTCTGCGACGAGGGCCGCATCGGGGACAAGCTCGCCCCCGGAGAGACGCGCGACCGGGTGCTGGCGCTGGCCGCGCGCGTCGCCGCGACGCCGGAGATAACGCTGTTCGAGCAGACGCCGGCGATCGGAATCTACGAGGGCCCGCTCGTCGTGCTGGACGAGCCTTCCTTCCTCCACCAGGTGCACCCGCGGGAGGTGGTCGTCGCCACCGGCGCAGTCGAGGAGCACGGCGTCTTCCGGGGCAACGATCTCCCGGGAGTGTGGTTGGGACGTGGCGCCGCGCGCCTCGCCGGCGTTCACGGGATCGCGCCCGGGAAGCGCGTCGTCTTCGTCGCGAAGACGGACGAGGCGCACGCGCACGTCGAGACCCTGCGAGCGGCCGGAGCCGAGGTGGCGGTCGTGGACGACGGCGACGTCGTGGCGGCCAAGGGCGGACGCCGGGTCCATAGCGTGATCGTCGAGCGCAGTGGCAGGGAGGAGGAGATCGCCTGCGACACGCTCGTGCTCTCGCTCGGGTTGGCCCCTCGGCAGGGCCTCGCGCTTCAGGCCGCCGGCGGTCCGGTCGCTACCGTCGGCGACGCGGCGTCGCCCGGTATTTCGCTCGATGCGGCAGAGGAGCAGGGGCGGAGAGCCGGCGCCGGGCAGGGAGTCGAGCCGGCAGCCGACCCGGCGCTGCCGACGGCGCCGCGCGGCGGCATCGTCTGCATCTGCGAGGACGTCGACGTCGAGGAGCTCGGGCACGCGTGGGACGAGGGCTTTCGCTCGACGGAGATCCTGAAGCGCTACACGACGGCGACGATGGGGCCTTGCCAGGGCGCGCTCTGCCATCGTCACGTGCGCGCGTTCGTCGCCGCACAGCCCGGTGCGACGGGCCCCGGGTCAGGTCCGACGACGGCGAGGCCGCCGACACGCGGGCTGACGCTCGAGAAGGCGGCTGCGGGCGTTCGCGACGACGTCCAGCTGCACGCGCAGACCGCCCTCGATGCGCGCCACCACGAGCTCGGGGTGACGATGGAGCCGGCCGGCCACTGGCGCCGTCCCCGTCACTACGGCGATCCAACGGCCGAGTACTGGGCGGTCCGGAAGGGCGTCAGCGTGATGGACGTCGGAACGCTCGGAAAGTTCCTGGTCGCCGGCCCGGACGCGCTCGCATTCCTGGAGAAGCTGTACCCGTGCAACGTCGCCGACATCGCTCCCGGCCGGATCCGCTACGCGCTCCTGCTCGGCGAGCACGGGTTCGTGGTCGACGACGGCATCATCTGCTCGCTCGGAGACGGCCGCTGGTACGTCACGTTCACGTCGGCGGGCGCGACGACGGTCGAAGCGACGCTGAAGGACTGGGCCGAGACCTGGGGCGACAAGGTCCACGTCGTCGACCTCACCGCGGGCTGGGGCGCGATCAACCTCGCCGGCCCGCGATCACGGGAGCTGCTCCGGCGTCTGAGCGGGGACGATCTTGCCAACGAGTCCTTCCCGTACCTGCACCACCGCGAGATCACGGTCGCCGGCGTGCCGTGCCGGGCGATCAGGCTCGGCTTCGTCGGCGAGCTCTCGTACGAGCTGCACCACCCGAGCGACCGGAGCGTCGACCTCTGGGACGCGCTCCTCGACGCGGGCCGCGACCTCGAGATCCGCCCGCACGGGCTCGACGCGCTCCGTCTGCTGCGGCTCGAGAAGGGGCACATCATCGTCGGGCAGGACACGGATTTCGACGCGACGCCGGCAAAGCTGAACATGAGCTGGGCCGTCAAGCTCGACAAGCCGTGGTTCGTCGGCAAGCGCGGCGTCGAGCGCGCGAACGCGCACGACTCCCTGCGCCGGCTCGTCGCCGTCTCGTTCGCCGGGCACGCACCGCCGGAGGGTGCACCGCTCCGGGCGTCCGGGCGCGACGTCGGCTACATCTCGTCGGCGGGCTGGTCGCCGGTACTGGAGTGCGGCGTCTCGCTCGGCTGGGTCACCCGAACGAACGGCTCCTTTCCGACCGAGGTCGAGGCCGACGGCGCGACCGGGACGGTCGTGGAGCATGCCTTCTACGACCCGAAAGGAGACCGCCTTCGTGCTTGAGCTTCGTTCCGTGTCATCGGGCATCGTCGGGTGCTACGGGCAGCCTGCCGCTCTCGACCAGCTGAACGGGAACGGCGCGACCGCCCTGCGCGTCGCACCGGACGAGCTGCTGCTGCTCACCGACCGCTCGCGGGTCGGCGAGCTCGAGGCCGCGCTCGGCACGGCCGACCCGACCGGCGTCGTCCTCGACCTCTCCGGCGCGTTCGCGATCTGGGCGCTACGGGGCGACGCGCGCGGAGAGGCCTTCTGCCGCCTGTCCCAGGTCGACCTGCCTCAGGCGCCGGCGCTCGTCCAGGGGCTCGTCGCGCACGTTCCGGCGAAGACCGTGGTGCTCGACGACGAGCTGCTCGTGCTGGTCTCCTCGGCCTTCGGGCACCATCTGCGCGAGCGCCTGCTGGCTGCGTGCGCCGACCTCGGCCCGACCGAGGCAGAGCCCGTGCTGGAGGAGGAACCGGCGCTCGCATGAGCGGCCTCCTCCGCAGGCGGACGTACCTTCGGTCGAGAGAGCCGAAGCAGAGCTACGACGTCGTGATCATCGGCGGCGGCGGCCACGGTCTCGCGACCGCGTACTACCTCGCCTCACGCCACGGGATCACGAGCGTCGGCGTCTTCGAGCGCAGCTACATCGGCGCGGGGGCGACCGGCCGCAACACGACGGTGCTGCGGGCCAACTACAAGATGCCGGAGTCGGTCGCGTTCTACAAGCAGAGCTTCGAGCTCTACAAGGGTCTCTCGCTCGAGCTCGACTACAACATCCTGATGTCGAGGCGCGGGCTCTTCTGGCTCGCGCACTCCGAGAACTCGCTGCGGCTCCAGCGCGAGCGGGCGCTTTTGAACCAGGCGCTCGACGTCGACACGGTCTTCATCGGCCCGGACGAGATCAAGAAGCTCTGCCCGCAGATCGACCTGAGCGCCGGTGGAAAGGGGCACCCGATCATCGGCGCCTCCTACCATCCGCCGGGCTCGATCGCCCGGCACGACGCAGTGGTCTGGGGATATGCCGCCGCCGCGCAGCGCCTCGGCGTCGACGTCCACGAGGGGAGCGAGGTCACCGGGATCACCCGCTCGAACGGCCGGGCGGTCGGGATCGAGACGGCCGCCGGACGCATCTCCGCCGGGGCGGTCGTCTCCGCGACCGCCGGTTACTCCAGCCTGGTCGCCGCCCTCGCGGGCGTCCGGCTCCCGCTCGTCAGCCACCCGCTGCAGGCGTTCGTCACCGAGCGGTACAAGCCGATCCTCCATCGCATGGTCGCCTCGTCGGACATGCTCGTCTACATCTCGCAGACGGCGCGCGGGGAGATCCTCGTCGGCGCCGAGATCGAGCGGTACAACAGCTACTCGACTCGCTCGACGTTCTCCTTCCTCGCCGAGTGCGCGGCGCGGACGATCGACCTCCTTCCCTTCACCGCCGGCCTGCGCATCCTCCGCCAGTGGACCGGAATCTGCGACATGAGCCCGGACTACTCGCCGCTCGTCGGCGAGAGCGAGGTCGAACGCTTCTACGTCAGCGCCGGCTGGGGCACCTGGGGGTTCAAGGCGATCCCGGCGGGCGGGATGGGAATGGCGGAGCTCGTCGCAACGGGAGCTGCTCCGCCGACGATCGCTCCGTTCCGGCTCGACCGCTTCCGCGACGACCGCGTCGTTCCCGACCGGAGCTCCGCCGGCACGCACTGATGGGCTTCAAGATCGACTGCCCCAACTGCGGCACGCGCTCGTACCACGAGTACTGGTTCGGGGGCGAGCTGCGGGCGCACGACCCGTCGATGAGCGAGGACGAGGACTACCGGAACACGTGGTTGCGCACCAACGCGGCCGGCCCGCAGACCGAGCGCTGGTTTCACTTCGCCGGCTGCCGCCGCTGGGTCACGCTCGAGCGCGACACGCGGGACAACTCGGTCACGATCCCTCGGATCGACATCGAGACGCTCCGGCGTCGCTAGGCCGGTCGAGCGAGTGGACGCGCGTGTCCGCCGGCCGGCCGCCTGGTGCTCGCAGTCCGGCGGTCGGACCTTCAGGAGAACATCGATCGGACGCACGGAGCGCGCTTCGGTGGGCCGTCAGAGGCGCGACAGACGCCACCCGTTCCCGGCGAGAGCGCTCGACAAATGCAGATAGACACTCGCCGAGGCAGCCTTCATAGTCGCCGCGTCCCTACGAGCGGAGAGTCCGTGCATGAGCGACGTCGACGAAGATCGTTCCGTCTGGAACGGCACGTACCAGGTCGAGGTGACGATCGACCGGCCGGTGACGGAGGTCTGGAACCAGTTCCTCGACGTCGCCTCCTGGGTGACGAGCCACAGGATCGAGGAGGTGTCCGAGCCCCGGCGCACGCTCGGCGCGATCACCCGCGTCTCGCCGTCCGAGGAAGCGATGCGTGCGGTCTCGAGCGCCACGGGCGAGGAGCTCCCGCCGGCGCATCACCACTACTGCAAGATCGTCCACTTCGTCCCCGAGCAGCAGTACGTGCTCAAGACGTACTCCGAGAAGGGCGGTAGCTACGGGCTTGAGCTCACCGCCTTCGACGACACCCGCTTCACCCCTCTCGACGGAGATCGAACGAAGGTCACGTTCAACCTCTTCTGCGAGATGAAGGGCGGTCTCGTCGAGAAGGACCCGACCGCGATGAGCCTGGAGGGCAGCCGCCTCGGGATGGTCGAGAACCTGAACAACCTGAAACGGCTGGTCGAGAACGGCGCCCAATGACGCAAGCTCCGCTGCCATCCGAGCTGGAGGAGGAATCGGTATGAGATCACGTTTGTTCGTCGCGGCGCTCGCTGCAGCCCTGGCGGTGGGCTCCACCGTCGTCATCTCGGCCGCGTCGGGGTCACGCGGATCGTCGGATCAGATCGCGCACCTGAACATCCGCACGCACACGATGTACGGCTCGCTCGACCCCGGCTACACGCAGAACTGCTTCTCGACCTACTGCCACATGTTCTACGAGCGCCTGTTCGGGTTCAACGCGGCCGGCGAGGTCATCCCGCAGCTCGCGCTGTCGCTGAAGAACCCGGTCCCGGACACGTACGACATCACGCTGAGGCGCGGCGTCCGGTTCTGGGACGGCACCGAGATGACGGCGGACGACGTGGCGAACTCGCTGAACTACGAGCGGTTCCCGAAGTTCAACAGCTCGATCGCGCTCGCGAACATCAAGAACGTCCGGGCGCTGAGCAAGTACCAGGTCCGGATCTCGCTGAAGCATCCCGACGCGAGCTTCGCGCTCCAGCTCGCGAGCTCGGGGATGATCTTCCAGAAGAAGTTCCAGCAGGCGGCCGGTGCGAACTTCGGCAAGCCCGGGACGCTGACGATGGCGACGGGCCCCTTCCGGGTGACGAGCTTTGACGGCAAGAGCAAGATCGAGCTTGCCGCCAACCCGCGCTGGTGGGGCGGAAAGGTGGACATCCGCACCGTCACGATCAACAACATCCCCGACGACACGGCCGCCGCGCTCGCGATCCGTTCGGGACAGATCGACGCAGGCGCAGGCTACGGCGATCCCCGCGCGATGGCGTCGGCGCTCGGCTCGGCCGGCACCGTCACGAAGGTCGTCTTCGGCACCGCGCAGAAGTACTGGTCGATGAACGTGAAGAACCCACCGTTCGACGACGTCCACGTCCGGCGTGCGGTCGCGTACGCGACCAACCGGAGCGAGTACATCGCGGCCGAGGGCGGCGGCGTCCCTCTGCTGACGATGATCACGCCTCCGCAGCTGGCGCAGATCGCGACGCCGGCACAGATCAACGCGCTGATGAAGTCGCTGCCCACGTATCCGTTCAGCCTCGCCAAGGCCAGGCAGGAGCTGGCGCAGTCGAAGTACGCGGGGAACCTGCCGAAGACGAGCATCAACTGCCCGCCGTTCGGGATCAACGCGTGCCAGGTCCTCTCTGCCCAGATGGCGAAGATCGGCCTGACGGTGCAGGTCAACGAGGTGCCGACGCTGAACTACATCAACGAGGTCTACGGGCCGAAGACGTTCACCTGGATCTACGGCTACATCGGGTGCGTCGGCCCCGACCCGAGCGGCTGCGTCAGCTACACGCTCGGCAGCAACCACCTGGCCCAGCTGAACAGCGCGCAGTACGCGCCGCCGGACGTCGACACGCTCCTCAACCAGGGCCTGCGGACGCTGAACAAGGCGAAGCGGTTCCAGATCTACAGCCAGATCCTGAAGCGCATCGGGACCGACGTGCCGTACGTGCCGTACGCGCTGCCGGTCTACGCCGTGATGATGTCCAACAAGTACACGTGGCCCGGCCTCGCCGCGACGAAGAGCAACGTGATCTTCGACTCGGCGTGGGTCCTCAACCTGAAGCCGCGGTAAGTCCTCGTCCGGGGGGACGACGACCGGCGCTCACGTCGAGCGCCGGTCGCCGTCCGTGCGTCCCGGCCGAGTCGAGGCGCTTTTCGGGCCCTGGAACGGCGAGACCCGCGTGCCGCCTCGAACCACTCCGCGCGCTCGCGTGCGAATCCGAGACAGATGTCGCCCGCGACAGAAGCAGGCTAGTCTCCGCGCCCATGCCCGACAAATGTTCGTGGACACCCTCGCCGGCGCTCGTCATAGTCGCGCCGTGCCGGTCGAACTGTGCCCCTTCCGATTTCGATCGAGAATGGCGAGGCACTAACAGCCGAGCTCGGTCGAACGGCACGTCCCTCAGAATTCCGGTGAGGAGGAGTTGCTGATGCGGATAGCCCTCCACGTGAACGGGGAGCGGTACGGGGTCGACGTCGCACCAGACCGGCGGCTCGTCGACGTCCTGCGCCAGGATCTCGAGCTGACCGGGACGAAGCTCGCGTGCGGCGAGGGCGCGTGCGGCGCCTGCGCCGTCCTCGTCAACGGCAAGGCGGTGGCGTCGTGCATCTTCCCCGCGGTGGCGGCGCAGGAACGGGCGATCGTGACGATCGAGGGGCTGTCGCGGAACGGCGCGACCGCCGTGCACGACGCGTTCGTCGCGGAGGACGCGCTCCAGTGCGGCTTCTGCACGCCGGGTCAGATCGTGTCGGCGACGGCCCTCCTGTCCGCGACGCCGCGGCCGACAAGGGAGCAGATCCGCGACGCCATGTCCGGAAACCTCTGCCGCTGCGGGGCGTACCCGAAAATCGAGCGGGCGATCCTGCGGGCCGCTGGGAGCGCGTCGTGACGCAGCGACTGGTCAAGGCGACGTCGGAGATGGAGGGCCGGGTCACCGAGGTCTGGACGCTCGTCGACGACGAGGACGAGCTCGAGCAGTGGCCGGAGAACGGCGAGGCGCTCAGCATCGTCGGCAAGCCCACGCCCCGTCAGGACGGGCCGGTTCGCGCAGCCGGTCGCGCGATCTACACCGTCGACGTCCGGCTCCCCGGGATGCTCCACGCCGCGGTGCTCCGCTCGCCGGTTGCGAACGCGCGGGTGAAATCCCTCGACCTCGACGCGGCACGTGCCGCCGCCGGCGTCCGTGTCGTCGTCGGACCGGACGACACCGAGGTGGCGTTCACGCCGACCCTTTGCCCGCCGCAGCCGATCCTCACGTCCGAACCGGCGTACGCAGGGGCGCCGATCGCGCTGGTCGCCGCCGACACGCCGGAGCAGGCGCGGGCTGCGCTTGCGGCGATGGCGCTCGCGCTCGAGATGCTTCCGCACCTGGTCGACACGCGGCAGGGGTTCAACGAGATGAAGCTGGCAGGCGACCCGATGGAGCTCGCCCGCGGAGACGTCGAGGCCGCGTTGAAGGACGCCGAGGTGACCGTCGAGCTCGAGGTCGAGACGCCCGACCACCTGCAGACGCCGCTCGAGCCGCACGCCGCCGTCGCGAGCTGGGACGGCGACGAGCTGACGGTCTGGCTGTCGACGCAGGGGATGTTCGACGCCCGGCGCGAGCTCGCGGAGGCGTTCGGCATCCCCGCGCATCGGGTGCGCGTGATCTCGGAGTTCATCGGCGGCGGCTTCGGCGCGAAGCAGGGCGGAGGGTTCGAAGGGGCTGCCGCCGCGGAGCTGGCGCGCCTGAGCGGACGGCCGGTCCGGCTGGTCAACAACCGGCACGAGGAGCAGCTCGACGGCGGCCGGAGGTCGCGCACCTTCCAGACCATCCGGCTCGGCGCCACGCGCGAGGGGAAGCTGACGGCCATCGAGCAGGAATCCATCGTCGACCAGGGCGAGGGCGGGATGCTCTACCTCCTCCAGATCGTGCTCATGCCGGCGCTGACGCTGTACGCGTGCGAGAACGTGCGCGCGGCGGGCGCGCTCGTCAAGACGAACCGCAAAGGGCAGAACGCCTTTCGCGCGCCCGGCATGACCGAGGCGCTGACCGGCCTGGAGCAGGCGGTCGACGAGCTCGCCACGACGCTCGGAATCGACCCGCTCGAGCTCCGCCGGCTGAACCACTCGGAGGTCGATCCGATGAGCGGCGCCTCCTACTCGGGGAAGCACATGCTCGCCTGCTACGAGCGGGCCGCCGAGTTCGCCGGCTGGGCCCGGCGCGAGCAGCTGCGCGAGCCCGGAGCCGACGGGCTCCTGCGCGGGATGGGGTGCGCCTCGCAGATCTGGTGGGGATCGGGCGGGCCGCCGGCGCTCGTCAACGTCCGCATCGACTCCGGCGCGCGCGCGCTCGTCTCGACGGGCATCCAGGACATCGGCACGGGCACCCTGACCACCGCGCGGGTCGTGGCGGCGGAGGAGCTCGGGCTTCCGCTCGACGACGTTCGCGTCGTCGGAGGCGACACCGCGCCGAACCTGTTCGGGCCGGTCGCCGGCGGGTCGATGACGACGCCGTCCGTGATGCCTGCGGTGCGTGCTGCCTCGGCCAAGGCCAGGCGACTGCTCCTGCAGCTCGCCGGCGACGTGCTCGAGATCTCGCCGGACGATCTCGAGCTCCGCGACGGGCGCCTGCGCTCCCGCGACTCGGCGCTCGACGTCCCCGTCACCGAGGTGACCGAGAAGCTCGGCAATGCCAGCATCGACGCCTCGGGCGCGCGCGGGCCGAACGGCACGGGCGGGGTCGTCCAGACGTTCGGCTGCCAGATCGCGCAGGTCGCGGTCGACCCGGCCCTCGGCGAGGTACGGGTCGAGCGGATCGTCGCCGTGCACGACGTCGGGCGGATCGTCAATCCGCTGACGGCGACCAGCCAGGTCGAGGGCGGCGTGCTGCAAGGGATGGCGTACGCACTGTCCGAGGAGCTCGTCGTCGACCCGACCACGGGCGTCCCCGTCAACGCGCACCTGGACGACTACAAGGTGCCGACGATCGCAGACGTCCCCGAGATCGTCGTCGACTTCATCGACCTGCCCGACGCCCAGGTGCCGAACACCGGCTCGCGCGGCCTCGGAGAGCCGCCGATCATCCCGACGGCGGCGGCGATCGCGAACGCATTCGCGCATGCCACCGGAAAACGGCCCCGCGCGCTTCCGCTGACGAGGGCGCGCGTGCTGGAACTGCTCGCATGACCTCGTACGCGAAGCCGGCTTCCGTCGACGAGGCGCTGGCGCTGCTCGCGGACGACGGCGCTACGGCGATGGGCGGCGCCACCGACCTGGCAGGTCAGATCGATCGGGGCATCCGTACGCCGGGCCTGCTCGTCGACCTCCGGGCCGCCGGGCTCGGGGAGATCCGCCGGCACGGGGACGGCGTCGCGGTCGGCGCGACCGTCACGCTGGCGGAGCTCGCCGAGGCGCCGCTGCTCGCGCCGTACGCGGCAGTCGTCTCGGCAGCGCGCCAGGCCGCCTCGCCGCTGCTGCGCAACGTCGGCACCGTCGCCGGCAATCTCTGTCAGCACACGCGCTGCTGGTACTACCGCGGGGAGGAGTGGCATTGCTGGCTGGGCGGCGGGGACACCTGCTACGCGCAGATCGGCGACCACCGCAAGCACAACCTCCAGGCGGGCGACTGCATCTCGGCGCACCCATCCGACCTGGCTCCGGCGCTCGCGGCGACCGGCGCGACCGTGGTCGTGCGCTCTGCCGCCGCCGAGCGCGAGGTCTCGCTTCTCGAGCTCTACCGGCGGCCGACGGAGGACAACCGCTCGCTGCTCACGCTCGCTCGGGGCGAGCTCGTCACGGAGGTGAGGCTGCCCGTGCCGCCGGAAGCCTCGGCCTACCTCCGCGCCGGCGAGCGTCAGGCCTTCTCGTTCCCGCTCGTCGGCGTCGCCGCGGCGCGGACGAACGGCGCGACGCGCGTCGTCGCGGCAGGGGTCGCCAATATCCCCGTCGAGGTCGACCCGGCGGATCCGCTGGCAGAGCTCCCGGGGAACCCGCAGTCGGCGTGGAAGCGGAACGTGCTCGCGACACTCGTCGAGCGTGCCCTGGCAGAGCTCGGCGAGTGAGCGGCAGCGCCGTCTTCTGGTACGTCGTCCGGCGCCTCCTGGCGATGGTCGTCCTGCTCGTCGTCGTCTCGTTTGCGGTCTTCTCGCTGCTCTACGTCTCGCCGGGCAGCGTGATCGACGTCCTGCTCGGCACGAACACGAGGACGCCACAGCTGGTCGCGACGCTGAAGCACGACTACCACCTCGACGAGCCGTTCCTGACCCAGTACTGGATCTGGGTGAAGGACGCCGTGCAGTTCCGCTTCGGCAACTCGATCGTCTCGACGCTGCCCGTCACGGACGAGATCACCGGGCGCCTGCCGACGTCGCTGTTCCTCGGCATCTACGCCTACATCCTCACGATGCTCATCGGCGTCGGGCTGGGGATCCTCGCCGCGCTGCGCAAGTGGACGGCTGCCGACCGCAGCATCGTCGCCGGCTCGATCGTCGCGCTGAGCACGCCGGCGTTCGTCAGCGGCGTCTTCCTGCTCTACATCTTCGCCGTCGAGCTCCCGTGGTTTCCGGTCTTCGGCGGCGGCACCTGGTTCACGGACCGCCTGTGGCACCTCACGCTCCCCGCGATCGCGCTCGCCCTGGTCGGATCGGCGTACGTGCTCAAGCACACGCGCGCGGCGATGATCGGCGTGCTCGACCAGGACTACGTGACGTTCGCCCGCGCGCGCGGGCTGTCCGGGCGGCGCGTCCTCTTCACCTACGCGCTGCGCAACGCGCTCATCCCCGTCGTCACGATCAGCGGGCTGATCCTCGCCTTCGTGATCACGGGCGCGGTCCTGGTCGAGGTGACGTTCTCGATCCCGGGGATCGGCCAGCTGCTCGTCCAGTCGGCGACCGCGAAGGATCTTCCGATGATCCAGGGAACCGCGATCGTCGTCGCGATCACGATCATGGTCAGCAACCTGCTCGCCGATCTCGCCTACCTCGCCGTCGACCCTCGGATCCGGCTCGGAGGACGCCCGGCATGAGCCGCAGTCTCGACCGAGGCCCGGAAGCGGAGGTGCTCGGCGTGCCGGCCGCGGAGCGGGCATGAGCGAGATCACGGTTCCGGTCGGAGAGCTCGGCGCGCAGACGGCGGCGAGACGGCGCCGGATTCCGGTGTCGCTCGTCATCGGGCTGTGCTTCTTCGTCGTCTTCGGCGTCGTGGTGATGGCGATCCTGCGCTCGTGGATCACGCCGCACGATCCGATGGCGCAGGATCCGATTCGCGGGCTGACGGAGCCGAGCGGCGCACACTGGTTCGGAACCGACCAGCTCGGTCGCGACGTGTTCTCGCGCACGATCGCCGGCGCCCGCACGGCGCTCGAGGGGCCGTTGCTGATCGCCCTGGGCTCGATGGTCTTCGGCAACCTGCTCGGCCTCTGGGCCGGGTACAAGGGTGGCAAGTGGGACACCGTGATCATGCGGTGGGTCGACCTGATGTGGGCGATCCCGTCCCTGTTGATCATCATCGTCGTCGCCGGCGCGGTCGGGGGCGGCTACTGGCTCGCCGTCGGGCTGCTGGTCGTGCTGACGATCCCGTTCGACACCCGCGTCGTGCGCGGAGCGACGCTCGAGCAGGTGCCGCGGCCGTACGTCGAGGCGGCGAAGGCGCTCGGCGTCTCCGACGCGCGGATCATGGTCTCCCACATCTGGCCGAACGTCGCGCCGGTCGCGGTCGCGAACACCTTCCTCGTCTTCTCCGGCTCGCTCGTCATCCTCGCCGGGCTCTCGTTCCTCGGGCTCGGCCCGCCCGCGGGGACGCCCGACTGGGGGTTGATGCTCTCGGAGGGACGGCAGTTCCTGTTCGTCAACCCAGTCGGCACGCTCGTACCGGGAGCGATGATCGTCTTGCTCGCGACCGCGATGAACCTGATCGGCGACTGGCTGTACGAGCTGCTCGCACGGCGAGGCGCGACTCGCTGACCGAGACGGCGAGCATCGGAGCGCCGATCGTCCGGCACCGGTACCCGGACGGCCATCTCGGCTGGCTCGTCACGGACTATCGGCTCGGAAGGCAGATTCTCTCCGACTCGCGCTTCAGCCAGCGCCCGCTGCGCTACGCGATCGACGACGGCGGCTTCCAGGACTCGCTCTCCGGTCCTGAGAGCGCGGGCGACTTGCTACGAATCGACCCGCCCGCGCATACAAGGGTGCGGCGGCTGCAGACCGCGTACTTCACGGTCAAGGCGGTCGGCAACGAGCGTGACAAGGTCGAGCGGATCGTCGAGGAGCGGCTCGACGCGCTGGAGCGGCACGGTGCCCCGGCGGACTTCGTCTCGCTGTTCGCGTATCCGGTTCCGTCGATGGCGATCTGCGACTTGCTGGGCGTCCCTCGGGAAGACCGCGGGCGGTTCGAGCATCCGTCGGACGTGATCTCCGCCTTCCAGGCGACGACGCCGGCCGAGAAGACGGCGGCGATGGACGACTTCTACGCCTACACCCGCGAGGTGATCGCCGCGAAGCGCGTCTCGCCGGGAACCGACCTGCTCACGGAGCTGGTGGCGAAGGACGAGCTGACCGAGGACGAGCTCGCGGGCGTCGTCTTCTTCCTCTTCGCGGGCGGCCATCACACGACGATGACCGTGCTCTCGCTGAGCCTTCTGTTCCTGCTCGCAGATCGGGAGCGCTGGGAGGCGGCACGGGCCGCGCCGGTGGATCGGCTGGTCGAGGAGCTGCTGCGGATGGTCAGCCCGATCGGGACGCTGCCTCGGACGGCACTGGAGGACGTCGAGCTCGAGAACGGAACGGTGATCAGGGCCGGTGAGTCGGTCACGGTCTACGCCGTCGTGCCGAGCGGCGACCCGGCGGAGCTCGGCGACCTCGACCGGTTCGACCCGGCGCGCGAGCCCGCACGGCACCTCGCCTTCGGCGGCGGGCGGCACATGTGCCTCGGGCAGCATCTGGCGCGGCTCGAGCTGCAGATCTCCTACGAACGGCTGATGACGCGGTTCCCGACGCTGCGTCTCGCAGTGCCCGCAGAGGAGGTCGTCGTCAAGCCGATGCCGATGCCCGGCCGGAGGGCGGCGGTACCGGTCGGCGTCGAGCAGCTGCCCGTCGCCTGGTAGTCAGGCGCAGCGCATGCCGAGCGCCTTCATCACGAAGGCGAGCCACTCGGTTGTCTGGTCGAGCGCGATCGACTTCTCAGTCGCCCAGCCGTGCCCGACGTTCTCCCAGACGTGCAGCAGGATCGGCGCTTCGCCTCCCTGCGCCGCCTGGAGGCGCGCCGCGAACTTGCGCGCGTGCCAGGGTGGACAGCGCGGGTCGGTGTCGCCGGCGTCGACGAAGACGGCCGGGAACTCGCGGCCCTCCTCGATGTTGTGGTACGGCGAGAACTCGGCGAGCCGGCGCACCTCGTCGGGGTCGTCCACGTCGGCGAACTCGATCTCGGTCGCCCAGCGGATGTAGGGGTCGCGGCAGCCTCCGATCAGGTCCATCACCGGCACGCGCGGGACGGCCGCGCGCCAGAGATCCGGACGCTGCGTGACGGCCACCCCGCACAGAAGGCCGCCGTTCGAGCCGCCCACGACCGCGAGCTGCTCGGCCGTCGTCGCGCCGCTTGCGACCAGATCCTCGGCGACTGCGAAAAGGTCGGCGTAGCAGTTCTGCTTGTTGCGCATCCGGCCGCCTTCCCACCACTCGCGGCCGAACTCGGCGCCGCCACGGAGGTGGGCATGGACGAAGATGCCGCCGGCGGCGACGAACGCAGCCATCGAGCTGTGCGGGAACTGCGGGACGAGGGGGACGTTGAACCCGCCGTAGGCGTAGACGAGCGTCGGCAGGGGCCCGTCGGGCACCGAAGCGGGGCGGAGCGTGTGGTACGGGACACGCGTGCCGTCGGCTGACGTCGCCCAGTGGTCGTCGATGACTGCGTCGAGGACGACGTCGGGCGCCTTGAGGAGCTCGAGCTCCTCGTCGCCCGGACGGTGGCGGTACGTCGCCCACGAGCTCGCGAGCGTCGAGAACGCGAAGACGAACTCGTCCGGATGGCCGCGCTCGGGCAGCGTCCTGATCGGGAACGTCCACTCTGCGATCGCCCCCCGGGCCGGCAACGGCATCCGGCCGACCTCGCCGCCGTCGCCGTCCACGATCCGCACGCTCGAGTACGTGTCCACGAACTCCGTCACGTAGAGGTGCTCGCCGACCGGCGTCACCGCTCTGAGCACCGCATCGGACGCGGGCACGATCTCCGTCCACGTGGACGGGTCGTTCGGATCCGCGGCCTCGAGCGGGATCGCGACGATGCGGCCCCTCGGCGCGCCGACGTCGGTGAGGGCCACGTAGCGGTCGGCGACGACGTGGCCGGCGACGGTGCCCTCGACGTCGGTGACGAAGGGGCGCCAGCCGGACGCCGGGTCGCCGAGGTCGCGGACGGCGACCGGGATCGGGTTCATCAGCCGGTTCGCCGCAACCGCCCAGCGGCCGTCTCGCGAGAGCTGGATCACGGAGTACTCGCCGGCGTCGAGCCAGGGGATGTCCTCCGGCGCGACCGGCGGGCGGCCGAGCCGGTGGAAGAACACCCGCTGCTGGAACTCGTGCGGGGGGCCGACGAGCCCGAGGAAGTAGAAGCCGCTGGAGTCCGGGAGCCAGATCGCCCCGCCGACCCAGCCGTCGTGCAGTTGCTGCGTCGGCGCGTCTGCGAGCTCGCGCCCGGAGGCGACGTCGATCAGGTGAACCGAGTTGTGTTCGCTCCCGTCTGTGCAGACGCCGATCGCCAGCACGCGAGCGTCGGGCGAAGGAGCGAGCCAGGTCAGGACGGGAGCGTCGTCGCCGCTCTTGTAGTCGGCGATCGTGACCAGCGCCCGCCCGTCGCCGTACGGCTCGTCCGCGACGACGACCTGCCCGCGCTGCTCTCTGAACCAGACGCCGCCGGCGAAGCGCGGGACGGTGGGGAAGCGCTCGACGGCGTAGCGCTCGACGAGCGCTCGCAACGGGCTCCAGTCGGGCCAGTCGCGGACGTATGCCGACGCGACCTCGGCCTGGCGCGCCTGCCACGCTCTGACCTCGTCCGAATCCTCCTCGAGCCAGCGATAGGGGTCGGGAAACCGGACGCCCGCGAGCTCCTCGACGACCTCCTCGGTGCGCGTCTCGGGATAGGGCAGCTGAGACGGCGCGACCGTCATCCCGCCGCGACCGGTTGCCGCTCGTCGGCGCGCTCCCTCAGGAGCTCCGCGCCCTTCACGCAGGCGCCGCCCTTGAAGACGCCGACGACCGACGCCGGATCGCGGAAGATGTCGAGATCGCTCGGATCCGCGCCGAGCACGATCGCGTCGAACGTCTTCCCCGGCGCGATCGTCCCGTAGCGGTCGGCGACGCCGCAGAGCTCGGCGCCGTTGAGCGTGGCGGCGAGCAGGGCCTCCGGTGCGGTCAGGCCGGCCTCGTTGAGGTACGCGATCTCCTCCAGGTTGTGGCCGTGCTCCTCGCGGTGGATGTAGTCCGTGCCGGTGACGATCTTCACGCCCGCGGCGCGGGCGATCCGCACGGCGTCGCCGAGGACCGGTTTGATCCGCTCGAGCGCCTTGGCCGCGGCGTACGGCGGCAGGATCCGCTCCTCCTCGGCCCAGCGGACGACGTCGTGGCCGATGGCGAGCGTGGGGACGAGGAAGCAGCCTGCGGCCGCCATCTGCGCCGCCTGCTCCTCGGTCAGGTACGTGCCGTGCTCGACCGAGCGCACACCTGCGGCGACCGCGGTCGTCAGCCCTTCGTCGCCGTAGGCGTGCGCGAACACGGGCTTTCCGCGGCGCCGTGCCTCGAGGACGGCGACGTCGATCTCCTCGCGCGTGAACTGCGGCTGATGGGGGTCGTCGAAGGGCGAGACCGTGCCGCCGGTCGCGCAGAGCTTGATCCAGTCCGCGCCGTCGCGCAGGAGCTGGCGCACGACCCGGCGCATCCCGTCGACGCCGTCGACGACGTCCGGGGGCTTCCCCTCCCAGGACGGCGTGAGCGCGCTCTGGACGCCCAGGCCCTGAAGGAACAGGTCGCCGTGGCCGCCGGTCTGGCTGAGCATGTTGATCGAGACCTGGAGCTGAGGTCCGGTGACGTAGCCCCGCGCGATCGCGTCGCGCATGCCGGCGTCGGCACCGCCGGCGTCGCGGACGAACGTCACGCCGCCCTCGAGCGTGCTGCGGAAGTTCCGCGCGGCCTCCAGCGTCCAGCAGGTCAGCGGCGTGCGGAGGCGCTCGGCCTCGTCCACCGTCGACCACGAGATGTGGACGTGGCAGTCGAAGACGCCGGGCATCAGCCAGAGCCCCGCGAGGTCGTACGTCGGGCGTCCTTCTCCGGCGAGGTCGGCACCGAGCTGCGTGATCACGCCGTCGTCGACCGCGACGTCCTGGGGATCGCCGAACCGGCCGTCGGCCTCCAGGACGGAGACGTTCTTGAGGAGCAGCGATGCGCTCATCAGGCTGCCGCCGGGACGCGGGCTTCGACGACTTGCTTGAGAAGGCCGAACCCGTGGTTCAGGTACTCCATCGACTCCCGGGCGGCCTCGGCGCCGGTCCGGCCTTCCAGCTCGCCGGAAGGAACGCTCGGGTACTCGAGGTAGCCGTTGTAGACGACACGCGTGCGGCCGTCCTCGAGCTCGTAGAGGCTGTGGTCGACGAAGCCGCAGAAGCTCCGGTCGGTCGCATCGATCCGCAGCACGCGCTGGTGATTCGGGACGCTTCTGACCGTGCGCATGGTGAACGGGCTCTGGTCGGTGTCCTTGGTGACGAGGACGAGCTCGTTCTCCTGCCCGTTGTCGCCCGAGAGCCGGTCGACGCGAATCACGGTCGGGTTCCAGAGCCGGACGGTCTCGAGATCCTGGTCGTTGATCACGGCCCAGACCTCGGTGGGCGGCCGGTCGATCACGACCTCCGCACGCGACGACCAGAAGACGGACGCGGCGAGGTCGTCGTGGACGCTGGTCGAGCCGGTTTCCGGCGGCGCGTGCATTGCTCTCCTCTCGTTGGAGCCGGTCGCAAGCGTACGGTCGCGGCGGGATCGTCGTCTACCGACATTCGTTGCGCTGTCCGCCCGCATCCGCCGACGATCAACGGCCCAATCCGCGGCCGTGGGCGGTCATACTCGCCGCGTGCCGGATCCGGCTGAGCTGAGCCGGCTCGCACGCGAGGCGGCGGACGAGCTCCGGCTCGCGGGAGCGCAGGTCGCGGTGCTCCACCGCGGCGAGATCGCCGCGGGCGTCGCCGGCGTCGCGAGCACCGAGACCGGCGTGCCGATCACGCCGGAGACGCTCTTCCAGGTCGGCTCGACGACGAAGCTCTTCACCGCCGCGCTGGCGATGAGCCTCGTCGACGAGGGCCGGATCGGCCTCGACACGCCGGTCGCGGAGCAGCTGCCCGGGTTCGCGCTCTCGGATCCCGACGCGACCCGCACCGTCGCGCCGCGCCACCTGATGAGCATGTCGAGCGGCATGGACAACGGGCCGTACGCGGACTACGGCCGCGGGGACGACGCGCTCGCACGCTACGTCGCGTCGCTCGTCGACCTTCCGCAGAACTTCCCGCCCGGAACCGGGTTCGGCTACTCGAACGCCTCGACCACGGTCACGGGCCGGCTCGTCGAGCACGTGGCGGGACAGACCTGGGACGATGTCCTGCGAGCGAGGCTCCTCGAGCCCGCGGGGATGGCGCACACGACGACCTTCCCGGAGGACGTCGCCTGGCGGCGGTTCGCCCTCGGCCACGCCGCCGGCGAGGAGGGCACGCCGGTGCCGCTGCGGACGTGGTCGCAGATGCGCTCGCGCGGCCCGTCCGGGTCGACGGCGTACTCGACGGCGAGCGACCTGGTGCGGTTCGCGTCGCTGTTCATGCCCGACGGGCCGGCGGTGCTCGCACCCGGGGTCGTCCGCGGCATGACGAGCCGCCAGGTGGAGGTGCCGCCGACGCTCGTCGCGACCGCCTGGGGTCTGGGGCCGTACTGCAACGTCTGGGACGGCGTCGAGATCTGGGGTCACTCGGGCACGCAGCTCTCCGGCTCGTCGTTCCTGCTCTGGGCGCCGGAGCGGCGGTTCGCGGTCGCGACGATGGTGAACGTCCCGAGCCTCGGCTACCCGTTCGCGAAGCGGATGTTCTCGGTGCTCTTCCCGGAGGTCGCCGGGATCCGGGTTCCGGATCCGCCCCGGCCCCGCGGCGAGGTCGCCGTCGACCCCGATCGTCTCGTCGGGACGTACGAGATGACGACCCAGACGTTCACCGTCGGCGAAGCCGACGGCGGCGCGACGATCTCCGGCCTCGTCGAGATGCCGGCCGAGGTGCGCATCGACTCATCGCCGCTCGTCCCGCTCACGCCGATCAGCTTTCTGCCGACGCACCCGGCCATCGACGGCAACCGCGGCTGGGCGCTCGCCTTCGTCGGCGCCGACGAGGGGCCGGCGCGCTACCTGCTGAACGGCGTGTTCGCGCTCCGTCGCGTCGGCTCAGGCAGACGGGCAAGGCGCATCGCGACGGTCACGGCGGATGCCTCTGCACCCACGGGCGCACCGGCATCCGTGCGGGTGCGATGAACGAGCTCGTGCCGTTCCGAGTCCCTGCGGGCCGTATCGACCTCGAGGCCGCGTGACGGAGATGCCGAACGGCGGCGGCGGGAGGGTGGGACCGAAGCAGGTCGTGACCGGCGCGACCGCGGTGTGCGCCGGCCAGCACCCAGCCGTGACCGAGACGATGCGCGACGTTCTCGCGGCCGGCGGCAACGCCGTCGACGCAGGGATCGCGGGCAGCCTCGTCTGCGCGACCGTCCAGCAGGAGATGACGAACCACGCGGGGACCGTCACCTGCGTGCTGTGGGAGGCGGCGACCGGGAGAACGCACGCGCTCGACAGCCGGGGGACGATCGTCCCCGGGATCGCCCCGTTTCGACCGGTACCCGCGGGCAAAGGCCTCTTCTCCACGCCGGACGCGGTTCCGATCGCCGTCATCCCGGGGTTCATGCCCGGCCTGAAGGCGATGTTCGAACGCTTTGCGTCGAGGCCGTGGGCCGAGCTGTGCGAGCCGGCGATCCGCTGGGCCGAGGAGGGGCACGAAGTCAGGTCGTTCGAGCACTTCGCGATCGCGCAGACGGTCGACCTCTACCTGCACACCCCGTCGGGACGCGCCCACTTCGCTCCGAGCGGCCACCTGCCCCAGGTCGGAGACCGCTGGCCCAAGCCGGAGCTCGCGAGGACGCTCCGCGCTCTCGCCGAGCAGGGCCCGGACTACTTCATCACCGGCGACTGGGCGAAGAAGTTCGTGACGCGGGCGAACCAGCTCGGCTGGGAGATCACGCTCGAGCACATGAGCGCCGTGCCGCCGCGCTGGGGTGAGGGCGGCCGGTTCGCGCACCGCGGTCACGAGATCGTCCAGCTCGCGCCTCCGCAGGTGATCGGGGTCGTGTCGGCCATCTTTCTCGGGATCCTCGATGCGCTCGACGTCGCGTCGCTCGGCCACTACACGGAGTCCGCCGAGGCGCTCTACTTCGTCGGGCATGCCCTGCGCCGGGCCGCCGGCGAGGTGGGTGTGCTGAACGACCCGGTCCTCTTCGAGGACCCGACCACGACGCTCCTGTCCGCGGACTTCCACGCGCTGCTCGCGGACGTGATCCGCCGGAGCAAGCCGAGGATCGACCTGACCGAGCACGTCGCCACGGTCGCGGGCAAGCCCGCCCTCCAGGCGCCACGACCTGCGCCGCCGACAGCCGGAAGCTGCGAGCTCAGCATCGTCGACGCGGAGGGGAACTGGCTGCAGATGATGAACACGCTGCAGACCGGGGGCATTCCGGGCGAGGTGATCGACGGCGTGCCGATGGTCGGCAGCCACGCGAAGGCGAGCATGGCCTCGGCGCTCGCCGCCTGGTTCACGGGCGGTGGGCGCGTCCGGTCGACGATCGGCAACACGCTCGTGCTGAAAGAGGGCAAGCCCGTCTGGGCGCTCGGGACGCCCGGCGTCCCGTACCTGACGGTGCCCCAGGTGCTGCTGAACAGGCTCCACTACGGGCTCGATCCGTACGCCGCGGAGGACGCGCCCCGAGTGCTCCCGCTGACCGACGACTACATGCTTCCCGTCGAGAGCCGGATCGGCGAAGGCGTCGTGGACGGGCTGGCCGCGCTCGGTGTCCTCGTCGAGCCCCTCCCGGCCTACGACTACCACATGGGCTCGTTCCAGATGAGCTGGCGGGGCCACGACGGCACCCTGCGCGCGTCCGCCGGCCCGAGGCGCGAGGGCTCGGCGGCCGGCCTGTGACCGCACCACGAACGCTCAGCGAAAGGAGCACGCCATGACGGTCGACTCGATTCGACTGCACCCCGCCGGCGGCGACGTCCGGAACTTCCGGCTTCACCAGGGCCCTACCCGCGTCGAGGGCGACCTGCACCTGAACCGGCAGTTCTTCACGTACGAGATCGACGCCGGTCTGGTCGCGGGCTCGCTGCTGAGCGTGACGTTCACGATCGAGCGTCCCGCGAAGGACGTCTGGCCCTACTTCAAGGATTTCAATCTCTGGCAGAGCCAGTTGTCGCACTTCTACTCGGGCGTGGTCGGCGACCTCGAGGGCCGCGAGTTCTTCCTCACCCTCGACAAGAGCAAGCGCGGATACCGGTACGAGGTGATGCGGGTCATCCCCGAGCACCTGCTCGTCGTCTCGCAGCCGGTTCCCGAGCCGGGCGAGGAGATCTCCGTGCCCGGGCACGGCGTCGTCAGCCCGGGCTTTCACGTCTTCATCCTCAACGAGGTCGACGGAAAGACGATCGCCACCATCCTGATGCAGCACGCCTCGCTCATGGCCGACGCGTCGGAGGCGAAGGAGATGAGCGCCGAAGAGGCGCTCGCCCCGTGGAGCGGGCTCGGCACGGAGGGAGTGAGGAAGTGGGCGGAAGACTTCGTGCCGAAGCTTCGGGAGCTGATCGACGAGGGGGCGCCGGTCGGGTAGTGGACGACGGAGCGGCTCTCGCCCGCGCGGCCGCGATCACGGTCGAGCGGCTGGGAGGCAGAGAGGCGAGCTCTTCCTCGTCGTCTTCAACGACGACCTGCGTGAGATCGCGGACGCGATCGGGACGGCTGCCGCCAGGCGTGGCTGTCTGGTGCGCAGCGTGTCCTTTCCCCCAACCGCCCGGAACGGCGAGGAGCCGCCCCGGCGGGTTGACTGCTCGAGAGGCCGGTTCGGGTGCGCCTCGAGGGCTGACGGTCGAGGACTGGTGCGCGACCCGCTCGTCGAGCTCGACGGCACCCCGCTTCGGGCCGGCCCGGTAGGCGCCGAGCGATTTGCGGACGCCCGCCCGGGCCCGCTGCGTATCGACATCTGTCGTTCCGCGTGGCCTCCAGTGGTGACATCCGGCGGTCGCGCGTCGGGCGGCTCCGGCCGTACGATCGGGGCTCCTGCGAGGAGGAAGGAGCTCGACATGGCCTCGACCACGACCGGCACCGCGAACGCCCCGAGGTACTTCGAAGGGATCGACGAGGTTCACGACGACGTCAAGCTGAACACGCGCTTGTTCACCTACCGCGACCAGGAGAAGGGCCTCGTCGTCGGCAACAGAACGAGCGTGTCCTTCACGGTCGACGCCCCGGCGAGCGCGGTCTGGCCCTACGCGCGCGACTGGAACACCTGGCAGAGCCAGTACAACCACTACTACTCGGCTCCGCTCGGCGATCTCGAGGGCAAGACCTTCAGCCTCAGCACGAAGCCGAACGACACGGAGCGGCCCCACTTCTACGAGGTGGTCAAGGTCATGCCCGAGCACCTGATCGTGATCAACCAACCGCCGCTCCCGGGCAACGACGTCGATCCCACCGGCCTGCCCGGCTACGCGGGAGTCAGCCCGGGCTTCCACGTGTTCATGGTCAACGAGCACGGCGGGAAGTCGGAGTGCCACGTCGTGATGGAGCACGCGACGATCGCGGCGCGGCCGTCGGATCCGGAGATGAGCGACGAGGAGGCGGTGGCGAAGTACGGAACCCAGCTTCCGGAGTGGCACCGCAAATGGCGGGACGACTTCATCCCGACGCTGAAGCAGCTGGTCGCCGAAGGCCAGTAGCTTGCCTGTCGACCTGAACGAGCTCGCCCGGGAGCTCGCGGCGGAGCTGAACGTCGCCGGCGCCCAGGTGGCGGTGCTCCAGGACGGCGAGCTCTCCGAGGGCGTCGCCGGCGTCGAGAACGTCGAGACCGGCCTGCCGGTCGTCCCCGAGACGCTGATGCAGATCGGGTCGACGACGAAGATGTTCACTGCGGCGCTCGTGATGGAGCACGTCGCCGAGGGGGCGATCGACCTGGACGTGCCGGTCGTCGAGCAGCTCCCGGGGTTCGCGCTCTCGGACGAGCACGCGACGCGGACCGTCACGCCTCGGCACCTGATGAGCATGTCGAGCGGGATGGACAACGGCCCCTACACCGACTACGGCCGCGGTGACGATGCGCTCGCGCGGTACGTCGAGGCGCTCGCGGGCGAGCCGCACGTGTTTCCACCGGGCCAGGGCTACGGCTACTCGAACGCCTCGACCTGTGTCTCCGGGCGCCTGGTCGAGCACGTCAGCGGAAACACGTGGGACGAGGAGCTCCGCAGGCGAATCCTCGAGCCCGCGGGCCTCGACAACAGCGCGACCTCCGCCGAGGACATCATCCACCGGCGCTTCGCGCTCGGGCACACGCAGACTCCCGAAGGCGGCCTCGAGGCGATCCACGGCTGGTCGCTGCCGCGCTCGACCGCTCCGACCGGAGGCACGCTGTGCACGACGGCGACCGACCTGGTCAAGTTCGCGCATCTGTTCCTGCACGGCGGCCGGTCGCTCCCCGGCGAGCAGGTGCTCTCGCCGGAAACCGTGGCGGGCATGCAGACGCGGACGACGGAGGTGCCGTACACCCTGATGGCCGACTGGTGGGGGCTCGGCCCGTCCGGTCGCCTCTGGGACGGCGTCGCGCTCTGGGGGCACTCCGGCACGAACCTCGGCGGCTCGTCGTACCTGCTCTGGGCGCCGGAGCGGAAGATCGCGATCGCGACGACCGTCAATACCCCGCGCGGCGGCTATCCCTTCGCGCGGCGTGTCCAGGAGGTCCTCTTCGAGGAGCGTGCGGGAATCCGGGTCCCGCCGAGGCCCGAGCCGCCGGGCCACGTGGAGATCGACGCCGACCGGCTCGTCGGGACGTACAGCATGCACGGGCTCGACTTCTTCATCGCGGCAAAGGACGGCGGGCTGACGATCGCCGCCGAGTCGGTCCTCCCGGGCGTCGACCCCGTGATCGAGGAGTCGCCGCTGGTTGCGCTGAGCCCGACGAGCTTCCTGCCGACCGACTCCAGGATCGACGGCAATCGCGGCTATGCGCTGGCGTTCGTCGGCGCCGAGGACGGCCCGGCTCGGCATGTGGTCAACGGCGTCTTCGCGATGCGCCGAGCCGCTCCCGCGTGACGCGGGTCGCGGTCGTCCAGGACGCCCCGGCGGTGTTCGACCTCGAGCGGACGCTGGACAAGGTCGACGACCTGACCGCTCGCGCCGCGGCCGGACGAGCGCAGCTGGTGCTCTTCCCCGAAGCCTTCGTCTCGGGATATCCGCAGGGGCTGACGTTCGGGGCGGTCGTCGGCGCGCGATCTCCCGATGGTCATGAGCTCTACCGCCGCTACTGGTCGAGCTCCGTCGACCTGGCCGGTCCGGCAAGCGAGCGTCTCGGCGAGATCGCCGCTGGCCAAGGCGTCTACCTCGCGCTCGGCGCGATCGAGCGGGACGGCGGCACGCTCTACTGCGCGGCGCTCGTCTACGGCCCGGACGGAACCCTGGTCGCGCGGCACCGGAAGCTCGTACCGACCGGCGCCGAGCGACTCGTCTGGGGCCGCGGGGACGGTTCGACGCTGCCCGTGGTCCAGACCGAGATCGGGCGGATCGGGGCGGTGATCTGCTGGGAGAACTACATGCCCCTGTTGCGGGCGGCGATGTACGCCAAGGGGATCGAGATCTATCTCGCGCCGACGGCAGACGACCTCGAGATCTGGATCGCGACCGTACGGCACATCGCGAAGGAGGGCCGGTGCTTCGTCCTCTCCGCCTGCCAGTTCCTGACGCGGGCCGACTGCCCGCCGGACTACCCGCTGGACGAAGGGGCCGGCGACGTCCTGATGCGCGGCGGCAGCTGCGTCGTCGCCCCGAGCGGCGAGCTGCTCGCCGGGCCGGAGTACGGCGCGGCGACGATCCTGTTCGCCGACCTCGAGCTCGACGAGATCGTCCGCGGCAAGTACGACCTCGACGTCGTCGGGCACTATGCACGGCCGGACGTGTTCGCGCTGCACCTGGACGAGCGCCCGAAGCAGAGCGTCGTCGTGCGCGGCTGCGAACACTGATCGTCAACGCGAACACGCGCAGCATGCAACGAATGTCGGTAGACCGTGGCGGTCGGGCGTTACTAGGGTCCCGCCATGGACGGCCCTGCCCGGGCCCGTGGGGAAAGGAGACGCTGATGAGCACGACCGCCGTCGAGACCTGGGGCGAGGGAACGGCCTCGTCGCCGAAGTACCGCGTGGCGTTCGACGAGCAGCACGACGACCTGAAGCTGAGCGGTCGCTACTTCACCTTCCACGACGACGTCGGGCTCGTCGCCGGAGCGACCGTCGACCTGACGTGCACCTTCGACAAGCCGGCGCGCGACGTCTGGCCGTACTTCAAGGACCACACGCTCTGGCAGGACGCCTACAACCACTACTACTCGGGCGTCCTCGGCGACCTCGAGGGCAAGACGTTCATGATCAACACGGTGCCGCGGGACTGGCCGAAGCACCGGTACGACGTCCTGCGCGTCATCCCCGAGCACGTGATCATCGTCCAACAGCCGATCCCGGGCGACGACGAGGGCTACAGCGTCGCCGCCCCGCACCCACAGGGCGGCGTCAACCCGGGCGTGATGGTGTTCATGCTCAGCGAGTACGGCGGCCAGACCGTGCTGAACATCTTCATGGAGCACCGGTTCCGCACCACGACGCTGAACGAGGACGAGGCGCTCGGGACGTTCTGGTGGATGCCGGACGCGCTGCTGAAGTGGCGCGAGGTGTTCATCCCCGCCCTGAAGATGCTCGTCTACGACGGTGAGGTCCCGGACTCGTTCAAGGAGCACTGGCGCAACGAGCAGGCGAAGGAGGCGGACAAGTACGCGGCCCTCCTCACCCCCAAGGGCGAGTAGGCATGGCGACAGCCACAGAGGCGCAGACGGCGCGCGTCGACTGGCTGCCGCACGTCCACTTCGTGCTCGACCACCCGGTCGGGGAGGTCTGGCCGTATCTCGTGCACTGGGAGGAGTGGATCAGCGGGTACGAGTGCGAGCACGTGTCCGGTCCCGTCGACGCGGTCGGCGAGAAGAAACGGATCACCTTCTGGCAGGACGACGACGGGTCGCCGCCAGGCCACTTCTTCGCAGAGGTGGTGCGCCTCGAGCCGGAACGGCGGCTCGTCTACCGGCTACTCCCCTTTCCGGAGGAGGAGCAGGTCCCGGGGGTGACGGCGGCGCGCGGGCACGAGATCTTCAACGCCTACCCGCTCTCCGAGAGCCGGACGCTGGTGACCTACGAGACCGTTGCGGAGCTCGAGTCGTCGAGCATGGACGCGGACGCCTTCACGACGTTGTACGGCGAACAGGAGGCGGCCTCGCCGTCCCGGTGGCTCGAGACGTACGTGCCGGCGCTGGAACGCCTGCTTCGGGAAAGGGCCTGAGACGACCGCCACGGGAACCTCCGCCGCGAAGATCGACTGGCTTCCGCACGTCGACTTCGTCCTCGACCACCCCGTCGGGCAAGTGTGGCCGCTCGTCGTCGGCTGGGACGCGTGGATGCCGGACAAGGTGTGCAAGCACGAGTCGGGGCCCGTAGACGCAGTCGGCGAGGTCAAGTCCATCGACACGCTCGCCGACGGGGAGGTCGTCAGCACGATCTACGGGGAGATCGTCCGCTTCGAGCCTGAGCGACGCCTGGCGTCTCGCCTGCTGCCGCTGCGCGAAGGCTTCGGCGGGATCGATGCGGCGCGCGGGCACATGATCTTCAACGTCTATCCGCTGCCAGGCGACCGGACGCTCGTCGTCTACGAGACCGTCGCCGAGATGGTGTCCACCACCCTCGCGCAGGACGAGTTCACCTCGCAGTTCGCGGCCGCCGAGGAGGCGGGCAGAGCGCACTGGCTGGGGGACTACGTCCCGGTGCTGAAGCGTCTGCTCGCGGAGGAACGCTGAGCGTCCCCACCGTGCAGGACGGGAGGGTCGGGCCGAAGCAGCCGGTGACGGCGGCCACCGCCGTCTGCGCCAGCCAGCACCCGATCGTCACCGAGACGATGCTCGAGACGATGCGCGGCGGCGGCAACGCGGTCGACGCGGCGATCGCGGCCTGCCTCGTGCAGGCGGTGGTCCAGCAGGAGATGACGAACCACACCGGCACGGTCACCTTCCTCTTCTGGGAGGCCGCTTCCGGCTGCGTCCACGAGCTGAACAGCCCCGGGACGATCGTGCCGGGGCTCGCCCCGTTTCGGCGAGTCCCGAAGGGCAAGGGCATGTACACGACCGACTACGAGCCACCGTTCGCGGTCATCCCGGGCTTCATGCCGGCGATGAAGCAGCTGTACGGACGGTTCGCGACGCGGCCGTGGCCGGAGCTGTGCGAGCCGGCGATCCGGTGGGCGGAAGAGGGGCACGAGGTCGGGTCGTTCGAGCACCTCGTGATCGCGCAGACGGTCGACCTCTTCCTGCACACGCCGTCCGGCCGCGCACACTTCACGTCCGACGGCCACCTACCGCAGGTCGGCGACCGCTGGCCGAAGCCCGAGCTCGCGGAGACGATGCGCGCGCTCGCCGCCGAAGGTCCCGACCACTTCATCTCCGGCGAGTGGGCGCGGCAGTTCGTCGCGCGCGCGAACGAGCTCGGCTGGGAGATCGAGCTGAGGCACATGGACGCGATCCCGCCGCGGTGGAGCGACGGCCTTCGCTTCGAGCACAACGGGCACGAGGTCGTGTCGCTCTCGGCGCCGCAGCGCCAGGGCGTCTTCTGCGCGCTCGTGCTCGGGATCCTCGCGCACCTCGACCTGCCGTCGCTCGGGCACTACACCGAGTCGGCAGAGGCTGCGTACTACGTCGCGCATGCGCTGCGACGGGCAGACCGCGAGTGCGGGTTCCTCAACGACCCGGCGACCTTCGAGGACCCGACGGAGACGCTCGTCTCGCCCGAGTTCCATGCGCTCCTCGCGGAGGTCATTCGCCGGAGCCGGCCGAAGATCGACCTCAGCGAGCACGTCGAGGTGGTTGCCGGGCCGGCGGGTCTGGCCGCCGCCGGCGCGTCGAAGGTGCCCGCGGGGAGTTGCGAGCTCAGCATCGTCGATCCTGACGGCAACTGGGTGCAGATGATGAACACGCTCCAGAGCGGCGGGATTCCGGGCGAGGTGATCGGCGGCGTCCCGATGGTCGGCAGCCATGCGCAGACGACGCTCGCCCGAGGCCTCGCCGGCTGGTTCGCCGGCGACGGCCTGATGCGGTCGGTGATCGGCAACACGATCGTCTTCAGGGACGGGGCGCCCGTCTGGTCGCTCGGCACCCCCGGGAACGTCTTCTGCACGGTTCCGCAGGTGCTGCTCAACCGCCTCGACTACGGGCTGGAGCCCTACGAGGCGGAGGATGCGCCCCGGATGCTCCCTCTGACCGACGACTACACGCTCCCGATCGAGAGCCGGATCTCCGAGTCGGTCGTGCGTGGGCTCGCGAGGCTCGGCGTCCTCGTCGATCCGCTGCCGACCTACGACTACCACATGGGGTCGTTCCAGATGAGCTGGCGGGACGGCGACGGCACGCTGCACGCGACGACCGGGCCGCGGCGCGCCGGCGCGGCGGCGGGGTTCTGATGGCGACCGCGGTCGTCACGAAGGAGTTCGCCGCCTTCGACTTCGGGCTCAGCCCGGAGCAGGAGGAGCGCGCGCGGCGCCTCCACGAGGAGAGCATCGTCGTCGACATGCTCTTCCAGGGCCCGTGCGGCTACCGCACGTACGCCCGACTGGAGCCACTGGAGCCGTCGGGCGACAAGTGGGCCGACTACTTCGCGTCCAACCAGCACCCGATCAGGAAGGCGCTCGCCGGCGAGTGCGACGACTTCGAGGGCATCTGGCGCGCCTCGGGCCTCACGGCGGCCAACCGGCAGGCGCTGATCGGCTCGCCGGAGCACTTCTCGATCGCGCAGGCGCAGTTCGACCGGTTCCCCTGGCTGGTGAAGGCGCTGAAGGCCGACGACATTCGCCGCGCGAAGGCCGAGGGGAAGATCGCCGGTTACATCAGCACGCAGGACACGGAGGGCGTCGACCGCAAGCTGACGAAGCTCCAGCAGGCCTACGACTTCGGGATGCGGATGGTCGGGCTGACCTACAACATGCAGAACTCTGTCGGCGGCGGGTGCACGGAGCGCACCGACACGGGCGTGAGCAACCTGGGTGCGGCGCTGATCGCGAAGATGGACGAGCTCGGGATGATCGTCGACACGTCCCACTCCGGACGGCAGACGACGCTCGACGCGTGCGAGCTCTCCGAGCGTCCGGTCGTCGCTTCGCACACGTCCGCGGCGGGTCTCTACGAGGTCGACCGCGGCAAGAGCGACGAGGAGATCCAGGCGCTTGCGGAGACCGGCGGCGTGGTCGGGATCGTCGCCGTGCCGCCGTTCCTCGGGCCGGGGCCGCGCGTGACGATCGAGGCGATGCTCGACCATGTCGACTACGTCGGCCGCCTCGTCGGGTGGCAGCACGTCGGGATCGGAACCGACTGGCCCCTGCAGGCGAGCCGGGAAACGCTCGAGGCCGTCTACCTGCCGCTGATGATGGAATCGGGCTTCCGGCCGGAGCACAACCTGAGCCTCGACAACCTCGTCGGCTTCGACGACTACCGCGACTACCCCAACATCAC